>MDTF01010529.1_pt1 | contig 12402 bp, 5 predicted proteins | sample 811191 | NCBI WGS metagenome assembly MDTF01 (sample SAMN05326649, study PRJNA326480) | marine metagenome | isolation source: seawater | place: Southern Ocean | collected 2011
TATTTTACTAGCGAAAGAGAATGGAGCAAAAGGCATCACCTTTTATGACGGTCCACAATTGACGGAAGAATATTTAAAAGTAATTAAAGAAACCAAAGCGAGCTTAAAATAATAACTCATGATAAAATGTGGGTTCAGATATATTATTTTTATAGTTCTCATCGTTAGTTGTAGTAGACAAAATAATGAGCTAATAAAACTGACCACGTTTGTAAATCCATTTATAGGAACCGATGGACCAGGGAATACATATCCTGGTGCAACCGTACCATTCGGAATGGTGCAATTGAGTCCAGATATTGGAGTATCGGGTTGGGATAGAATTGCGGGGTATTATTATCAAGATTCTATTATTACTGGGTTTTCTCACACGCATTTATCAGGTACGGGTGCGGGAGATTTATATGATATTCTGGTGATGCCTACCAACAGTCGTTTTAAGTCAAGAATTAAAGAAAATAACTTTAAACCTTTTTCAAAATTTTCTCATGATTATGAATCAGCTTCACCAGGATATTATTCTGTTGATCTTTTAGATTTTGGAATTAAAGCCGAGCTAACAACAACCTCACGAACTGGAGTTCATAAATATACCTTCCCTCAAGATTCCTTGTCTCAAATTCATATTGATTTAGGATATTCATTAAATTGGGATAGTCCTACAGACACCTATATTAATGTAGTCAATAACAGTACCATAAGAGGGTATCGAAAATCTACAGGTTGGGCTAAAGATCAACGTATTTATTTTGAAATTACTTTATCCAAACCTTTTACATCGTATCAATTATATACAAATGACTCTTTAGTTGTTTCTTCTGCAAAAGGCAAAAACACAAAAATTATTTTAAACTATCAAACTTCAGAAAATGAAGAAATTATTTTAAAAACAGGCCTGTCAACAGCAAATATTGAAGGAGCTCACTTGTCATTAACAATTGAAGCACCTCATTTTAACTTTAAAGAATATCAACAACAGGCTAGTGATGTATGGGAAAAAGAACTACAGAAAATTAGTATAGAATCTTTAGATACTAATATGAAAGAAATCTTTTACACGATGCTGTATCAATCAATGTTAGCCCCAACTCTATTAAGTGATTGCAATGGAAATTATAAAGGTGCAAATGGAAAGATAATGCAAGCTAAAGACTATGACAGGTATGATACTTTTTCTCTTTGGGATACCTTTAGGGCTGCACATCCGTTGTATACGATTATACAACCAAATCGAGTTTCTAACATGGTAAAATCTATGTTAGCGCATTACAAAGAAACAGGATTATTACCTGTTTGGTCTATGCAAGGAAACGAAACAAATATGATGATAGGATATCATGCAGTTCCTATAATCATTGACGCCTATTTTAAAGGGATAAAAGATTTTGATATTAAAACAGCTTATGAAGCTTGCAAGGTTAGCGCTAACGATTCATCACGTCAAATAGATGTTTATAAAAAACTTGGCTATGTTCCAGTAGATGATCATCCTGAAAACTGGTCGGTCTCAAAAACATTAGAATATGCGTTTGACGATTGGTGTATTGCTCAATTTGCAAAAGATTTAAAAAAAGAAGAAGAGTATCAATACTTCATGAATCGTTCTGAAAACTGGAAAAATGTATACGATTCAATAAGCACATTCATGCGTCCAAAATTAGCCAACGGAAAATTTATAAAAGACTTTGTACCTAAAAACTATACTCCTTTTTTTTGCGAAAGCAATGCTTGGCAATATTTCTGGTCTGTACAGCATAATATTGAAGGCTTGATTTCAATGGTAAAAGGAAAAGAAAATTTTGAAAAAAAACTGGATAGTATGTTTAACTTATCTCCTTTGTTAGGCGATAAATTACCCATTTTTAGTACGGGTATGATTGGACAGTATGCCCATGGTAATGAACCAAGCCATCATGTAGCCTACCTATACAATTATGTTGACAAACCATGGAAAACACAAGAAAAAATAAAAGAAATATTAGAAACTCAATATAAAAATGCACCAAACGGGCATTGTGGCAATGAAGACTGTGGACAGATGTCGTCTTGGTTTCTGTTTAGTTCTTTAGGGTTTTATCCCGTAAATCCAGCACAAGGAATCTATAGTTTAGGTTTTCCTATATTCGATAAGGCAACGATTAACTTAGAGGATGGAACTGTATTTTCTATTGAAGTAAAGAATAATTCGAGCGACTTCAAATATGTAGAATCGTGCATTTTGAATGGGAAAAAACTCGATCGAAATTATATCACCCATAATGAAATTACCCAAGGAGGAACCTTGGTTTTTGTTAAAAGTAAAGAACCGAACAGAGACATAAAAAATAAAAACGCTATAACATCTAAGGTGCATCAGAATTGAAATCAGTAAATTTGGTTAAGGATGAAATTAAAACAAGAGACTGCTGGCTTGTATATTAATAAAATAAATAAGAGTATCAAGCTTAGTTTATCAATAAGCTAGTAATAGAAACAGAAAAGTGATCAAAGCTCTTGAAAGTATATGCTAATAAAGATCTACATAGATTTAAACTTATGATGAAGACTAAAATTTTAGTATTGATTAGCGTTTTACTGGTAGCAGCTTGCAACCAACCAACCAACAATCAATCAACCAATAAAGAAGCTAATTTAATAGAGTATGTAAATCCCTTAATGGGAACAGACTCTTCCTTTGACTTGTCTAACGGAAACACATATCCTGCTATTGCAACCCCCTGGGCTATGAATTTTTGGACACCACAAACAGCAAAAATGGGAGATGGTTGGACTTACAAATACGATGATTATACCATAAGAGGTATTAAGCAAACACACCAACCTAGTCCTTGGATTAATGATTACGCAGCTTTTTCGTTAATGGCTATTACAGGTGATTTAAAGTTTAAAGAAGATGAACGTGCTTCACATTTCTCACACAAGGCCGAGATTGTAAAACCGAATCATTACAGCGTATATCTTGCCGATTATGATATTACTGCAGAAGTTTCTCCAACAGAAAGAGCAGCTCATTTTAGGGTTACTTTTCCTGAAGCAGATTCATCTTATATCATGCTAGATGCTTTCTTTAAAGGCTCTATGGTTAAAATTCTTCCAGAAGAGCGAAAAATTATTGGTTATTGTAGAAATAATAGTGGTGGTGTTCCAGAGAATTTTCACAACTATTTTGTAGCAGAATTTGATAAAGATTTTGAACTAAATCATACTTGGACAGATGATTGGGTGTTGATAGAAAATAATTTAAAGACAGCGGGTAACCATGTAGGAGCTATTGTTGGTTTTAAAACTAAAAAAGGAGAACAGGTTCACGTAAAAGTAGCTTCGTCTTTTATCAGTCATGAGCAGGCAGCATTAAATTTAAAAACAGAAATTGGTAATGATACCTTTGAGCAAACAAAAGATAAGGCAAGAAAAGCATGGGAAACAGAGCTAAGTCGAATAGTTATCCAAGATGATAATATAGATCATATTAAAACATTTTACTCTTGCTTGTATAGAGTGTTATTATTTCCAAGAAAATTTTATGAATATGATGCGAACGGAAATGTAATGCATTACAGTCCATACAATGGAGAGGTTTTGCCTGGATATATGTTTACTGACAATGGTTTTTGGGATACTTTTAGAGCGGTATTTCCATTTTTTAATATGATGTATCCAGAATTGAATAGTCATATCATGGAAGGGTTAGCAAACACCTATAAAGAATCAGGCTGGTTACCAGAATGGGCTAGTCCTGGACATCGTGATTGTATGGTGGGGTCAAACTCGGCTACTATTGTTGCAGATGCTTTCCTAAAGGGCAATATGGATAAAAAGGATGTTGCAGTTCTTTTTGAAGCAGTTTTAAAAAATGCAAACGAGAATGATGATCGGCCTGTAAACTCTGTTGGAAGAGCTGGTGTAGATTTTTACAATACCTTAGGTTATGTACCCTATAATGTGAGTATAAATGAAAATGCAGCACGAACTTTAGAGTATGCATTTGCCGATTTTACGATTGCTAAAATGGCAGAAAAATTAGGGGATCGTGAACTATATACTAAATACAAAAAAAAATCCTTCAATTATAAAAATATTTTTGACCCGTCAACAAATTTAATGCGTGGAAAAAATGAAGATGGAAGTTTTCAAACACCATTTAATCCTTTAAAATGGGGTGATGCATTTACAGAAGGAAATAGTTTGCACTATACTTGGTCTGTTTTCCATGATACACAAGGTTTGATCAATTTAATGGGAGGAAAAGATAATTTTGTAGCCAAACTAGACGAGGTTTTTGAAATGCCTCCAGATTTTGATGCGTCATATTATGGATTTATAATTCATGAAATACGTGAAATGCAAATTGCCAATATGGGTAATTATGCGCACGGAAATCAACCCATACAACATATGATTTATTTATACAATTATGCGAATTCATCCTATAAGGCACAAGAAAAAATAAGAGAAGTACTTGTAAAATTATACAGTGCAACTCCAGATGGATACTGTGGTGACGAAGACAATGGCCAAACATCTGCTTGGTATGTGTTTAGTAGTTTAGGGTTTTACCCAGTAACACCAGGTGTAAACGAGTATGTGATTGGAAGTCCTCTATTTAAAAAAGCAACACTCACTCTTGAAAATGGTAATAAGTTTAAAATTCTAGCTTCAAATAACTCAAAAAAAAATGTATTTATTAAGGCTGCTTCATTAAATGGAGAACCATGGAATAATAGTTTTATAAAATATGAAAATATTCAAGAGGGAGGAGTTTTAGATTTTGACATGAATGACTCACCCAATAAAAAATGGGCCGCAGAAGACAAATCAGTCCCATATTCACTATCTAATAATAACGAATTAAATGATTGATTTTCTATGTATAAACTATCTTTTGTCGTCATTTTCGTTTTTATCTGTACCCTCTCATGGGGTCAACAGCCAGTAGATTACGTAAATCCGTTTATAGGAACTTCAAATTTTGGCGCAACAAACCCCGGAGCTATTGCTCCTAGAGGAATGGTAAGTGTTTCGCCTTTTAATGTTGCAGGCACTCAAAATACTCTAGAAAAAGACAGTAGATGGTTGTCTAATCCCTATGTGCATGAAAATAATTTTCTAACAGGTTTTTCACACGTAAACTTAAGTGGAGTTGGATGTCCTGATTTAGGGGTTATTTTAACCATGCCCACTACAGGGAACTTAGAAACAGATCATTTAAAATATGGCAGTACTTATAAAAACGAAGTTGCAAAGGCAGGGTTTTACAGTACAACGTTAAACAAATACAAGATTAAAATAGAAACTACTGCTACCTCAAGAGTTGGTGTTAGTAGATACTCTTTTCCAGAAGGAAAATCAAATATTCTCTTGAATTTAGGCTTAGGCCTAACCAACGAGGAGGGTGCCTCTATTAAAATTGTTTCTCCTTCAGAAATAGAAGGTATGCGAAATGTTGGTTCATTTTGTTATTTTAAGCCCAGCGAATCTTATCCAGTCTATTTTGTAGCAAAGTTTAGCAAGCCATCAAATGAATACGGAATTTGGAAAAACACCACAAAGTATAAAGGAATAGAAGGGCAATGGATGCCTTATAATGGCAAAACAAGATTGTATAAAGGCTATAAGAAGGAAATTATTGGTGATAGTATTGGGGCCTTCATGACTTATGATTTCAAGAAATCTACCCAAGTTGAAGTTAAAGTTGCAGTATCTTATGTAAGTATTGAAAATGCCAGAGAAAATTTAGAAAAAGAAAGTAGCGGATTGTCATTTCGCGAAATAGTTGATAAAACTACTTCTAAATGGAATGATTTGCTGTCTAAAATTAAGGTGGAAGGTGGAACAAACGATGATAAAACCATTTTTTATACTGCTCTTTACCATACATTAATACACCCAAATACACTAAATGATGTAAATGGAGAATATCCTAAAATGGCCACCAGAGAAACTTTAAAAACAAAAGGAACACGTTTTACGGTATTTTCTTTATGGGATACCTATAGGAATCTACATTCATTAATGTCTTTGGTATATCCCAAACAACAATCTGATATGGTAAAAAGTATGTTATCTATTTATGATGAGAGTGGATGGCTACCAAAATGGGAGTTAAACGCCACCGAAACAACTACGATGGTAGGTGATCCTGCCGGAATTGTTATTGCTGACACCTACTTGCGAGGAATTCAAGATTTTGATGTAGAAAAGGCCTATAGAGCAATGATTAAAAGTGCTACTCAGCTAGAAAAAAATGTACTAAGACCAGGTATTAAAGAGTATACAGAAAAAGGATATTTAACGACTGCTTCTACAAAAAGTGGTTCAGTTTCTACCACACAAGAATATAATACTACAGACTTTGCTATTGCACAATTGGCAAAAGTATTAGGGAAAAAAGAAGATGAGCAATTTTATAGAGAGCGATCAATTTCTTACAGAAAACTTTTTGATAAAGAGTTTAATTTATTAAGACCCAAAGACAAAGATAATTTATGGATAACACCATTTAACCCGGAAACTGGTGCAAATTTTCAAAAGAATCTAGGATTCATTGAAGGGAATTCATGGCAATATACCTTTATGGTTTCTCATGATGTAACAGGCTTAATGAAATTAATGGGCGGAAAAGAAGCATACTCCACAAAGCTGCAGAAAGTTTTTGATATCGGGCAGTTTGATATGGCTAACGAACCTGATATCGGGTATCCTTTTTTATTCAATTATGTGGCTGGACAAGAATGGCGTACTCAAAAAACAGTTTCAGAACTAATTAGTAACTATTTTAAAAACACTCCTGATGGGTTACCAGGAAATGATGATACAGGAACGATGTCTGCCTGGCTAGTTTTTAGCATGATGGGAATCTATCCAATAAGTCCTGCTGAACCGACATATACCATTACAACACCAGTTTTTGATAAGATCACCATTCAATTGGATTCTAGATATTATAAAAACAACCAATTGGTAATAGAGAAATTTGGTCATGGTAAAATAAACAAAATACAGATTGATGGTAAAACAAAAAACCCCTATTTCATCTCACATAAAGCACTTGTTGAAGGAAACAACCTGAAAATAAAATTGAAATAATAATCTTAAATTTTTGTGCTTTATTTTTTTACTAAATAGTTTCTTTAATTAAAAAAAGATTGCAGCCTATTTTATCTTATGAATATTTTATCAGTTAGAAAATGTTAAAACTTTTAACAAACTCCTTACTTTGTGTGTCATTAGTCGAAATTATTTAGGAATTTGTATTCTTTTCATTCAATTTATATATTATTAACATATTAACTTCAATTATGATACAAAAATTAATGAATATGTTTCTCGTAGTATTTGTTTTTAGTGCTTTCAATACTTTTGCACAAACGGCTACAATTACAGGAACTATTACTGATTCAAGTGACGGTATGGAACTACCTAGCGTTACTGTTCTAGAAAAGGGCACCACTAACGGGACTACATCAGATTTCAATGGTAAATATACTATTGAGATATCAAACAAAAATGCTACTTTGCAGTTCACCTATGTTGGTTACAAGACCAAAGAAATTACTTTAACAGGTGAAACTTTAGTAGATGTTAGTTTAGAGCAAAGTTCTGAAGCTCTAGATGAAGTTGTTGTTACAGCTTTTGGATTTGAAAAGAAAACAAAATCTGTAGGTTATTCGATTACTCAAGTTAAAGGAGATGAATTAAACCGTATTAAGACAACCAATCCAATTCAGGCCTTGCGTGGTAAAGTAGCTGGTGTTAACATTAGTAGTGGTGCTACCGGAATTAAAGGGTCTGCAAGAGTTGTTATTAGAGGGAATAGTTCTTTTAATGGTGATAACCAACCTCTCTACATTATTGATGGAATTTCGCTGCAAAATCAGCAGTTAGGTTCTGCTGGAGAATGGGGTGGAGCAGATAATGGTGATGGACTTTCAGCGATTAACCCTGATGATATTAAATCTATTAGTGTTCTAAAAGGTGGCGCTGCTGCTGCACTTTATGGTTCAAGAGCTTCTAATGGAGTTATTATAATTAAAACAAAAGATGGTAAAGGTGGGCAAAAAGGTCTAGGTATTAATGTAAGTAATCAAACAGTTTTTACGAGCATAAATGGACTTTACGATCCTCAAACGATATACGGAAACGGTGTTGAGAATGGATTGCCAACAGTTCAAGCAGATACATTTAATTCATGGGGGCCAAGAATGGACGGTTCTCAAAGAACAACTTATGATGGTAGTCAACAACCGTATGAATATGCTGGAGATAATTTTAATAGATTTTACTCAACAAGTGTAAATACAACAACTTCTGTTTCAGTTAATTCTAACACCGATAAGGGAAATACAAGATTTTCTGCCACTCATATAGATGGTAGCGATGTAGTTGAAACTTCAAAATTAAAACGTGTTGCATATTCGCTTAATTCTTCTCAGAAGCTTTCAGATAAACTAACACTTAATACAAGCGTTAAATTTACTCAAACTGATGAAAGATCAAATCCAGTTGTAGCGACTGCTCCAATGAGTCCTAATGGGACTATTCGATATTTAGCACCTAATATTAATGTAAATGATTTTTTAGGTGATTTTGGGAACGGTACTACTGATGGCTATAATGAGTTGGTAGTTTCGAGTAATTTTTTTAACACAAACCCGTGGTTTGCAATGTTCAATAATATTACTTCTGCAAAAAAAGAAAGACTATTGGGTGCTATAAATTTAAAATATGACATATCAGAAAATTTATACTTTAAAGGACAAGCAGGATTTGATAGGGCTACAAACCATTTTAATAATCAAGTAATTAATGGTGCTCCTTTATTTCAACCAGGTGTTGCATACAATCCATTAGGGCAACTATTCCAACAGACTCAAACAAACAGTCAATATGATGCAGATGTATTTATTGGAACGGAAAACTTAAATATAACTAAGAATATTTCTATGAACGGTTTTGTAGGAGCAGGAACTTTTTCTTCTAATACAGAAATGGTAGGTGTTTTTGGAAATCAAACAGTAATTCAAGGATTATATAATGTTCTGAATACCGAGTCTCAAACTGGTCTATATGGTTATCAATCAAGAAAAATCAACTCTGTATACGGATCAGCTGAATTTTCGTTTGCAGAAAAAATTTATTTAACAACTACGATTAGAAACGATTGGTTTTCGACACTATCAGCTGTAGGTAAAACAACACCAAACAGTGATTTGTATGGTTCGGCAAGTTTATCAGTAATTTTATCTGATTTAGTAGAGCTTCCAGAAGTCGTTTCTTTTGCTAAGCTAAGAGGAGGTTATTCTCAAGTTGCTGGTGGGGCTAACAGTCCTTACGGTTTGAACTTAACTTATTCATTAATTGGACAAGGACATTTAGGAAATCCACTTGGAGCAATTAATGGTGGAACAATTCCTAATTCTTTTATTACTCCTTATGAGAAGAATGAAACTGAACTCGGTTTTGATTTACGTTTATTTGATAATAGATTGACAATTGACTTTGCTTATTATTCAAATCAAACATTAAAAGATATTGTAAACGCATCAGCATCTTCTGCTTCAGGATTTAACAGTACAACAATAAATCTAGGAGAGATAACAAACAAGGGTACAGAGTTATTGTTAAATTATAAAGCAATTGACAAAGATGATTTTGGATTAGATTTAACTCTTAACTATGCAAATAATAAAAGTGAAGTTGTTAGAACTGATGAAAATAATGGGATTATCCAAGCAGGAGTAGGTGCTTTATTTCAATCAAACATAGGGCATATGCCAGGTGAGCCTTTCGGAGTTATCTATGGGTCTTCTTATGTTAGAAATGATCAAGGACAAATAGTACATCAATTGATGAATGGTATTCCAGTTCCTAAATTTGAAAATGTAAATAAAGTTTTAGGCTTAGGAGTAGCTCCAACTCAAGTTGGCTTAGGTGCAAACGTAAGATACAAGAACTTTACACTTAATGCCTTCCTAGAAGGGAAATTCGGAGGAAGTATTGTTTCTAATACGAATGCATCAATGAAACTGTACGGATTGCATAAAGCAACTGTTCCGGCTGGTGGAAGAGAAACAGGATTTATACCTGACGGTGTCTTAGAAGACGGTAGTGCCATCACTCAAACTTTGAAAGATGGAGACGTTAATCGTTATTGGACAATGAACTCTAAGGCTTCAATTGGAGAAGAAAATGTTTATAAAAATGATTTTATTAGGATTAGTCAGTTAAGTATAGCGTATCAAGTTCCTAACAATTTACTAAAGGATATTTTTATAGAAAGCGCCAATGTTTCTATCGTTGGAAATAATTTAGGTTTTTTACTTAATAAAGTTCCTAATATTGATCCAGAGTCCTATTATAACACCCGTAATGCTCAAGGTGTAGAAGGCATATCTATGCCAATAGGTGAATCTTTTGGATTTTCTGTTAACCTAAAATTTTAAATAAGATGAAAAAAATAACAATTTTGTTTACAGCACTATCCATGATACTTGTTTCATCATGTGATAAGAACTTTGAAAATCTAAATGTAGATCCAACAGCAAGTACTGAATTAGGTGTAAATGCGAAATTCTCGTACTTATTCTTAAAGTCGGCAACTGAAGAATATGAATTATCCTATACACAAATATTATGTGTAGGTCAACTTGTACAACAAGTAATGGATCAAACATTTCCACAATCAAGTATATATTCACTTCGTCAAGACCTCCAATTTGCATGGTGGGATACAGCGTATACGACTACGATCAAATCAGTTGTTGATATAATTGATCAATTAGAATCTGAAGGAAACGTGGGAACTGAAATGGGTATTGCAAGAATTTGGAAAGCATATCTTTTCCATATACTAGCAGATCAGTATGGAGATACTCCTTACTTTGAAGCCGGGAGAGGATTTTTAGATGGTAATACTAGACCAGTCTATGATGATGATGAAGCCATTTATATGGACATGCTAAAAGAGTTAGAAGAGGGTGTGGCCCAATTAGGGACAACCAGTTCACTTGGAAGTGCAGATTTAATTTTTAATGGTGATACAGATAGATGGAGAAAATTTGGAAACTCATTAATGCTTCGTTTAGCGATGAGAATTAAAAATGTAGATGTATCTACCTCAAATGCTTGGGCACAAAAAGCAATCTCTGGAGGAACTATGTCTTCTAATGAGGACACTGCTTATATGGAACATACGAACGGCCCATCAGACCTTAACAAAAACGCCTGGGGAACTTATGCACCAAGATATCTAAATGCAAGAATAGGAGCTACATTGTATGATTGGATGGCTGATCACACAGATCCTCGTCTTAATATCCTTGCAGACCCTTCAGGTCCAGCAGCAGGAAATCGTTATGGTTTGGAAAATGATAAGCTAATGGAATTATATGGAGAGACTCCTGATAGTTATGCAAAGGTAAATCCAATGCTTACTCAAAATACTTCTCCATGGGTCTTTCTTTCGTACGCCCAAACAATCTTATTAGAGGCAGAATTTGCAGCAGCATCCGGAAATCATTCTTCAGCTGAAGTTAAATATAATAGTGGTGTAAGAGCCCACATGCAAATTTGGGGTACTCATTACGACGCATCTCTTACAGTAGATAATTCTGTTATAGATGAATACCTAGCGGCTAATCCATACAGCGCAGCAGAAGCAGGAAAAATGATTGGTGAGCAGTATTGGGCTGCATCTTTTTTTGATTTCTTTGAAGGATATTCAAATTTCAGAAGATCTGGATACCCAGAACTTTTACCTTTCGGTGGCGAGGCTCCACATCCTAACAATACAACAAATGGAGCTATTCCAAGGAGACTAATTTATTCTCCTAATGAGGCTTCGCAGAATGCCGAAAATTATCAGGCAGTGTTGCAAGCTCAAGGACCAGATAATCAGGTTACCAGAGTTTGGTGGGATGTAAACTAATTAGAAGTTAGTTTCAAAAGAATTATGTATTTAATAAAAAAAAGGAGAGGAAACTCTCCTTTTTTTTATTAAATTTTTTTGTTTGAAAAAATCATTCAAATACATGTTTTTGGGATCGTAATTAGTGTGCTATCTTTGTGTGTATTATTGCCGATCGTTAACAGAATTTTATTAAAATAGCAGCTCATAAAAATTAATAGGTGTTTTATAAATTAAGACTTGGCTTAATTATAATAGAATTAAAAAGAATTTTTTAAAAAAAGATAAGCTATATGATTTAGTTTAAAGCTACATAGTCTCCATCATAAAATAATAAATCATAAAATGAAACAATTTCTGACTTATCACCGACTATTGACGTTAATTATAGCGTTGACTTTTTTTTATGGATGTGAAATAGATAAACCTACTGTATCTGAAATTGAATTAAAAGATCACTGGAGTTTTCAAAAAGTAGGAGATACCTCATGGCTAGA
>MDTF01006191.1_pt1 | contig 12399 bp, 8 predicted proteins | sample 811191 | NCBI WGS metagenome assembly MDTF01 (sample SAMN05326649, study PRJNA326480) | marine metagenome | isolation source: seawater | place: Southern Ocean | collected 2011
TCACAAGGGGGTATTGAAGACGATATTTACAAGGCAGTTATTAACAAGAAGGACTACACCCTTAATCACTTCAAAAAAGATTTACTAAATTTATAATTATGAAAATAGATCTATATACTAAATCAATACTTACGGTAATAGCAGTATGCTTATTCGTTAATACATTTACGGCTTATGATTTCATAAGCAAAGCGCATGCAAATGAGATTGATGAAATAAATGAGAAGCTTAACGAACCAACAAAGGTTATGATTGTGGGAATAGATCCTAAGATTGTTATAGGCGTAAACATAAAGCAGGTTCTAGGAAAACAATTAGGTGCTCATTTTTATAGAAATGATCCCGACGGAAACCAGACAATGTCTCCAGTAATTTATACGGTCAAAGCAGATTAATAATGACCGAGCAACAAGTACAATCTAAAAAGATTAAAGAATTAGAGTCCGAGGGATATTATGTACTAAAACTCATCAAGACAAACAAGAATGGTATACCTGACTTGTTAGCGTTGCATCCCGATAGGGATATATTATTTTTAGAAGTGAAGACAAGCAAGGGTCGAGTGTCTAAGCTCCAGGAGTATAGGATAAAAGAATTAAGAGAACATGGGTTTAAAGCAGACATTTACCGAGGCGATTAAAGAAACTGAAGACGGTTTCTTATACACCTTCGACAGCAATTTTATTTTAGACTTAATGAATTTAGATTTGTTTAAGTCTGTGCAGATTGCTATGCAAATTGAAAAGTTTGTAGAAAATGCATATGTTACCTCACCAGATGGAACTTTTGAGATCTGTGGTGTAACCAAAGGAGAAAATCCTTTTTATTACTTAATGTATATAGACAACATAAATCATATGATCTTTGAATGTTTAGAGCAAATAGACTCAGACACCTATCTAGACTACTACAACAAAAACATGGTAATAACAAAAAATTAATAAAAAATTTATAACTTAGAAGTCATGAAACTTAATGTCTCTCCCGTTGAGAAAAAAAGAATACAGAATATTAATTTTGTAATGGCTGATCTTCACACCTCATTAAACAACATTTACGAATTACTTATGGATAAAGAATATGCTCCGCTACGGGGTGAAGTTAATTTATTGTCCAAAAAACTTAAGAGCGTAAGTGAATCAGTAACAGATGAAATTTAATCCAGACTGGGAATATATTGTAGCAGTAATGTTTGCGTTCACTATCATGTACCTTATATACCTTGTTATGCCCTAAACTTTCTACGTCTTCTTCGCTGCGTTAACAGGCTAGGAGGCTTAGCTTTAGGATGTATGCGCTTAGGCAATGTCCCAGAGGTCGTCTCCTTCTCCCACTTCTGAGCTATCTCAGGTAGGTTCTTGTACATGTACGCTCGCTGCGCTTGGCTTTTGAATGGCATAGTTATTAATATAAATTTTCTAACATACTTTTTTCTAAATCTCTAAGCTCTTTTTCCATGGCTTTTATTTCATTGTCATCTCCTAAACCCTGAAGCTCTTTATATAAGTTTGGATCCATAGCTTTCAACTCTTTATTTATTTCTCTTTGAGTTCTTTTTTTAGTTTTCTTTTTGCGTCCACTAATTTGATACTCAGAAAAATTAAACATTCTTAATATAACTTTACCAGGGTCTTCACCTCCCTCTATAAGTTCTTTTATGTTATTTCTCAATTTTTGAAGTTGAGGCCCTGGTACTCCAGCGTATTTTGTAATGTCTATTATAGCGTCAAATAATATTTTTTCTTTTTTCTGCGGATCAGTAGTTCGTCTATACTTATAAATTTGTTTTGCAAAATCTGCAGCCGCCTGTAGCGGAGGTAATGATTTACTGCTTCCTGTCCAAGGCTTGTCTGTAAGCGCATCCGCAATAGACTCAATCATGTCACCAACAATAAACAGCGCGTTTAAGTTTCCTATAAGCGCAGCTCTGCCTAAGTCTACAGCATCCTCATCTTCCCAGTCAGCCCAGATACCTGGAAGACCCATACTAATGAATTCAAAAAATACAGGCAACACCGAGTGGTATACAAATAAAGTCCTAAGATTAGTACCTACAGTTCCCTTTCCTTCTTTACCAGAAGATTTGATTCTTCTATATAGCTCTCTGGAGGCTGTTATTTCCTTTCTTAAATACTGTTTAATAGAGTTCTGAAACATCTGAAAGAATCTCTTAAACCCTGTTTGAGTTTGATAATAATCTTTGTTCTGCAAATCACCCGACTGCTGAGTAGTCCTTGTGTCTTTTTCAAATTTCTTTATAGCATAATCAATCGCTTGCTGTTCAGTAGTGTTAGGATTTTTTGCTTTATACTGGTTCTTATAATACATGTAATTAGGAACACCACCTATTAGTATAGCTCCTTTATCTCCTTGTTTTATAAGATACATTAACGCCTCAACTATTTCAGATGTTTTACCTGGTGGTAATACGCTTTCAACTTTAGACTTAGAGTAAGTCTCTAGGGTTGTCTTAAAGTCAGAGCTATATCTGTCTTGTAAATAAATAGAATTCTCTAAAATTTCTTTTTTTATTCTTAAAAACTCCGGAACATTTACTACCGATTGTGAATATTTAATCCAATTGCTATAACCTATTTCATTACCGTAAGTAATAAAAGAAGTTAACTGCTTTAAATATACGGTAGGGTTTATTGCTAAAGCGCCTATAACAAATCTACTTTGCCAAGCCTCAAATAATTTAAAGTTATCACCCTTTTTTATGCCTCGATTGGCAAGTTTTTGTATAATATCTTTTATGTAATTATTTACGGGTCTTCCATAATTAGCCTCAATAACTTTAGATATTGTAGGATTTGTGAATAGCTTATTCATATCATTTACCACTTCTCCAAAGGCAGCAAAGTGATTCATTTCACTCATATAATTTATCATAGCAGCCATCATGTCTACATTTTTAATAGGAGTCTTTGTTTTTTGTCTAAGCTTTGTTGATCCTGGAGATGCTATTTGCATAAAAGAAGTCATGTTTCCTATTAAATCCATAGGAGCATCTTGATTTTCATTTTGTTCTGCAGTGTCAAAATCTCTAAAAATTCTACCCGCATAATATTTATTCCAGGGCATATCGGTACGATAAACTTTTCGATACATTTCATTATACCTTCCGTATAAGTATGGGAACAACTCATTTACTTGCCAGTCAGCAATATCTAGAACTTCACTGTGATTATCTTCAAGGTATTTAGTAATATCTAACATTACTCTTTCATACTCATCTCCAAATTTCTGTTCAAAAGACGCTCTGTTTGCAGGATCTTTATATTGATTATATAAATACCCTAATTCATTAGGACTTGCGACAATGGTTTGTTGTTCTAAATCTAATAAATTATCAGGAGAAGGATTGTTATCGTAATCTTTTTGCGCCTGCTCTTGTTGCGTACTATTTTTTACAATACCAGTATCTCGCATTACTGAATCAGCCTGACTAAGATTTAACCAATCCTTTCCATACACATCAGACATTTTTTTCTCAATTATTACTTGATCTAGCATTTTAAATGCTTTTTCTGTATTACTTGCATCATTAACCCGATCAGCCGTTCTCTCCATAAGTTGTCCCCCAAATGATTCGCCCGGAATTTTGCTTATTAATGCCATAACAGATGGAAGATCTAACATGCCTCTAATATAATCCAGCCATCCATCTTGTAAACGATCAAATGATCTCTTCATTAAGGTCTTTACTTTATTTATTTTTGCGTCTGAAACTCTAGTTACTTTTTCTATTATTCTTTGAGCCTCTGGATTAGAAACGGTAAGTGGATTAGATTTAGATTCAGGTAAAAGCGGATCAAAAGCAGGGTTTTTTATAAGCATTTCAATCTCTTGACCAGTCATTTCGTAGTATGCTATTTCAAAATCCCTCATATACATGCGGTACTTAGCAGCAACCTGCTGTTCAAGCTGGTTTCGACCCGTCTCAATTAAACTATTAAGATTATCATAAACCATTGTTAAGGCAGATGTTTTTGATACTTCATAATTTTCCGCAACCTGAGCTGCAACATACCCCATTAATATCTGTAGACCAGCGTCATTGGATTGGTCTTGCTCAGACTGCAAATCTTTTTCTCTAGCTGCGTTTATCTCGTCTTGTATTTTTCCTCCTAGCTCTAGAAGTTTTTCAACGTCTTGTATGGCGTCTATTTCTGCTATTCTTTTCTTTATAATGTTTAAAGTATTTAGAGTAATACGATCAATAATATTTGCTTTAACCCTGTCGCTCTCAACTTTCTGAAACTTTCTATTTAACAGCTTTTTAATCTTATCACTTAAATCTTTATTGATAAGAATGTTAGCCTCATCCATGACCTCATTACGGATTGTGTCAATATTTGATTCGTTAGCGACTATGATTTTATTAATCATTTTAGTCACAGCAGATTTAGTGTATAAGGTGTCGGGCATTATCATACGTATATAATTACGTAAAGCGCGTTGCATTGACGCTAAGTCAGCCCCCCTTCTAATTCTTTCATTAATCATAGCCTGAGCTTTTTTCATTCGCTCTGCCATATTAACTGTAGGTCTATCTTTAAAAGCCTTGTTAAGATCAACTTCCATCTTTGCTTGCTGAAGAGAAAGACTTCGTTTATCACCTTCATTCTTATACTCAGGCAAAGTTTGCATGTACTCGATGGTCTGATCCATCATCTCCTGCTTAGTATTATTATAAAGCTTTTCTCCTTTATACTTTTTCTTTAAAGCAGCTAACTCTGTCTTTGATTTTTTTATTTTAACCTCTAAAGTTTTAACAACTTTTTTAGGCTTATCAATTAATTCATCCTGATAAGAGGCTAACAAAACTTCTAAATTTTGTTGAGCTTTTAAAACAACTTTACCGGCTTTGGTTATATTGTTTTTTTCTAAATTAAATTTAAATCTTTTTGTTTTTTCAAATAAATTTAGCCCCGCTATAAGTCCGCCCTTTATATTGCCGAAACTTTTAGGCATATTTAAAATAGTAAACGTATCTTTTTTTAGTATGTCATTAACTTCTTTGGTCTTAAATTTTCTTACTCTCTTTAGATAGTCTTTTATGGTAGCTTCTTTTACGTTGTTATCTCTACCTATTAAAACTATTTCAGCAATGTCATTAACTGATCTGCCCAATTCAGTAATATTTTTTTGCCTTCTTGGTTCGGGGTCAGTCATAGGTTTTATAACCTTATTACCTCTCTTTAAATAGTATCCAGATATCTCCCCCCTTCTATATCCCTCTCTGAAGTAAGAGGTCTTAAGTGTAAGGCCTAAACGAGCCGCTTCTTTGCGAAGAGCTCCAGGGTTGTATAAATCACCAGGGAAATAATTACTATCCCGATTCATGTTGTATTTTACCGCAAGCTTTTGAACTGGGGACATCTGTCTTCTTGGCTCTGGGGTAGCTTCTTGTTTAGTTTTTATTGGTTTAGTGTCAATAAAATTTTCTCTAAATGAACCCAACATTACGGACACTTGTCCTACTTTATAAGGGTTTCCTTTTTTACTTGGACCTAACACATTAGCACCCGAAGGCCTATTTTCAGGTAAATGAAGAATAGGCTTTTGTGATTTATCTTTTAATGCAACATGAAAAGGATAACTAGGGTGACTATCCTCGACAACTTCCACTTCACCATTTACCTCTACAATACCATACACATCACCTATATCCAAACCTTTTGTAAGTTCTTCAGCGGCTACATTAGCGATCAAATCTATCAATCCTTGAGCTGTAGTAGTGGTTTTTTTGGCAAGTGTTCTATCGGGACGGCCACCCAAAAATTCTATGATTGCATCTTTGCTATCTTTAGGTAAACTGATTGCTAATCTTCCTATAATATCTTTTACAACGTCTCCTCGTTTTTCAAATGTTGCAGTTCTAGGATCTGAAAAATAATTTCTGACATCTTTAGTTAACTTTATAGCACTACCGGTTAACGCTATGTCTCCTCCAGCGGATTGTATCGCTCCTGATACGGCTGCTCTAAATAATGAAGGGGCAATGACCTTTTCATTAATCATAGTTTCAAGCACAGCCAAGCTAGACTCTACGCCCGATGAACTGCTCACCAGTTTTGAATCAGCACCCTTTGTTAAGGTCATATAACCTTTACCATCATTATTTGATAATGACTGATTAATTGCTTTAGCTAATGTGTTCGCTGTAGTTTTACTTCCTGATGCCCACACATCACCATAACGAGTAACAAAAAATATACCACCTCCTCCATTAAATATAGGCTGTCCTTTAAAAGAAATCTCGCCTACTAACATATCATCTGGAGAGGTTATTGCTGTACTTTTACCTTTCATAAAGTCTACAGTGCTAGGTTGTGTAATGAGACCATCTTTTATATAATCAGCTATATTTTCTTGCTGAGTATATTTTACCTCAAACGAACCTACTTGTCTTCTTTTTAAAACATCCGCAGGGTTATCTACTTTTTTGCCTCCCTTAAATTCTGTTAGTGGGGAAATTTCTTTTGATGTAATAGCCTCACCCGCTGCTGTTTTCTTAGCAACCACATTAAGCATATCAATAATTCCCTGGTCATCAGAGGTAAACTCTTTAAATGAAATACCAGCTTTAGTCAATAGACCCTCAACCCATTTTCTTATTTTGCTTTTAGTTGGCGCATCTAGCTGCATAAAATTGTCAGCAATGTATCCTACTATTTCTGCCAATCGCTCTTCGTCTTGAATGGCTTCTTCATAATTAGAAACAAAATTTTCTATCTGTTTTTTTATTTCAGGTGTTAATCCTTTTGCTTTTGCCACAGCCTGCATCATTCTTTTAGTAATAGCTTGAGCAGCTGCATTAGTTTTAACTGCATTAAGCAATACCGCATGGAATACCTCATGAGCCATTGTCCTGTTTGAAGCTTTAGGTAAATTTATATGTATAGTATTAGATGCGGTATCATAAGTTCCATTGCTAGTATCTCCAGCTATTTTCTGATAGTTTTCACTATTCTCGTGAAGAACAATGTTAACCTTTGGAAATACTTTAGACAAAGCTTTAACAGCTTTAACGGCTAAAGTTTTTATGCTTGATACAGTATTAGCGTCGTTATCTGTTTCAAGGGATTCTTCTAAAGCTCCTTTGGTAACGGTTATGTTATCACTAATAGTCTCTACCTCTACCTCTACTGGTTCTCCTTCTAGGCTTTGTACTGTTTCTTTAGTTGATTCTCCTGGCTCTATGCTAACTTCGGTGTCGCTAGGTCCTTCAACAAGTTCTTGAAAGTCAGCAACCTCATCAGAAACAGCTGCATCAGATGTAGATTCTGGATCATCCACAATAATTTGTTCTACCTCAACTTTGTCTTTTTGTTGAGCGTCATAAGTAGAGCTTACCATTCGTTCAAGCTCTTTCTTCATACCTTCTTGCTCTACCTTAAGAGGTTCGGCAAGAACGTCATCTGTAGTCTCTATTTTTTTCTGAAGTTGATTGATATTATATATCAACATTAGAGCACGCTGCTTTTGTTCTTTTGTGTAAGTATCAGGTATTTGATTTGCATTTATACCTTGAAGCTCTTGATAGGTTTGACGCTCCTTTGCCGCATCCTCTTCAGTGTAGTTTTTAAACTCACCTTCAGTTGCATTAATTTTTTGTTTTAATCTGGTCTCAAACATAGCGTCATACTGAGGATCACCTACCATCTCCTCAAACATATCATACATTTCAGACGACACCGCTTCCATGTCTGGACTGGTGGCCGCATTTGTTATAGCTCCAGGAACTGACATTATAAATCCTCCTATCATCTCTTGAGCTCCAGCCTTTAAAACTTCAGCAACATACTCTCCTACTGTGTCGGGAGTGTTAAACATTTCTTTCTCCTTGGTAAGATTATAAATTTGTTTTACACTTAGCTCTGCTATTTGCTGAGCAAAACCTGTTTCAAACTCAGCTGCTCCACCTGCTCCTATAGTCAATAGTCCTCTTTTTAAGGCACTATCGATATCTTGTCTAACAAATTCTCTGAAAGTTTTAACGCTTGATCCTTTAGGAACTTGGCGTAGTGCTTTTAAAACAAATTGATTTATTAATCCTTTTTGATTTATTAAATTTCTAAACCCTATAGACTCTAATACACCCACAGCAATACCAATAGGGGTAACTACCATAGCTTTTTCGTTTTCACTTATGTTATCAAACTCTGGATTATTCTCCATCTCTTCGGTAACATTGTCAGTCACAAGAGCATACATCTGAGCTGCTCTTTGCGCAAATCCTAGATAAGGTATAGGTACTGCTACCATTGCAGGAATAGATTCGGCAAGGCCTAGTATAGCGCCTCCCCAAAAACCCTCTTTCTTAGCGTCACTCCACTCTGGAGTTACATCAGAAGACCCTATCGCTAAGGTAAATCCTTTACGGGCAGACTCTAGTCTTCCTTCACTCTCATCAAATTGATTAGCGTATTTAGAAAAGTTATTACGCCTACGACCTTTTACAGCTTCATCATATGATTCAAAAAACTTCTCTCCTTTCTTTTTTAAATCTATAATTTCCGATTTTATGTCTTCGGCAAAAGTTATTTTTTTTTCTAAATAAACACCAGGGGCTCCAACTCCAGCAGAGCTAGTGGTTTTTTCTGTTCTTGCTATGTCCGTAAATTCGCTTAACAACTCTTCAGCTGTAACATCATCTAATAATTCTTCTAGTCTTCTGTTTATTAAACCTTTTTTTCTGGCTAAACGAATAACTTCTTCTTTATATTTATCTTCAGATAAACCTGCTCTAGTTTCTGATTCAGCTTTATAATCTATTTTTAATCTTTCATATGTGGATGATATGTTACCAAGACCATCTGTTAATCCATTCCATATACCTTTAGCCCAGCTACCTTGCTTGGCTTTCATCTCAGTGTATCTGCCCGCCTGTTCGTCCAATAACTTACCTTGTTCTTTTAAGTCTTTTTCTTGAGACAACAAATCGGTATACACTTCTTGTAATTTGATTTTATTTTCAGGGGTTTGTAGTTCGGGAGAGTTGTCGTATTCAAATTTATTTTCTAAAAATTTAATTTTAGAAACATTGAATTGTTCTTCAATGTCATTAATTTCTTTAACTCTTTGCTCTACCTCTTGCTCTGTAAGTATGTTTTTCTGTTCTTTTACCCATCCTTTTTCTGCGTCTTTGATCCAGTTGCCTTGAGTTTTAATTTTGTTATTCTTTAAAAAATCTTGAAGCTTTTTAGCGTTTTGTTTGTTAAGTTCATCTTGAATTTCAGGAGAATAAACATTAGTTCCAAATCCACCTGTTGTTACTTTTCTTTGTTTTAAAGGTATCTCAAGCTCTTTTCTATTTCCTTGCTCATCTTTAGGGGCTAGAATTTTAACTGAATCCATTCCAGGAGCGTTCTCCTCAAAATCAAATCCGTACTGTTTAAAATTTTCTTGTAATTCAGGAACCGCGTATTCTTCTGATTTGTCTGTAAAAGATTCGTCTATAAGATTTATACGTGCATCAAACTCTTTAGTTGTGTCGAACAAGTCTTGCGAGACCAAAGAACCATCCACCAATTCTGATTCCCCAGAAATTTCTTTTTTTTTTAAGGGCTCTTGTATTCCTAATAAATTTTTAAAGTCATTAGGAGAGTCTTTATAACCATCGTCTTTAAATAATTTATAACTGTAATCTAAAGCCTCTGTGTTTGTGCTTAAAAGATTTCTATAATCATCTATACTGTCTTTATAACCATCAGCTTTGAATAAATCATACGCGTACTGTAATGCTTTTTCATCCATCATTCTGTTCCTTTATTAAAATCACCCGCACCTCCCGGATTTTCGGGTTTAGTTTCTTGAGATGCTGGCTTTAATTTATTTTTTAAAGCAGACAAAGATCTAGCGTTTACATTTTCTAAAATAAAAGTTATAATTGATTGTTTAGCAGCCTCTGAATTTGGAGCTTCAGATAAAAGTATGTCTCTGCTTTTATCAGAAGGAAGTAAAATTTCTTCAGTTACTTCTTCGCCTTTTTCATTTACTTGAGTCAATCTAATACTCTGTCCATCTATTAAATTAATAGGATTATCTAGTGAAATACCGAATTCACTTATAACTCCATTAATTGAAGAAATTACATCAGTATCATCGCTTTGTTCTAAAGCCGTTAATAAAATATTTTCTTCTAAGTAAGATTTAGCATCTGCCATTATTGTGCTTTCTACCGTTTGTTTTCCATTTTGTTTACGAGCCAAAATTCTTTCATCAAGCTCCTGTTTTCTTAACGCTAAATTCGCTCTCGCAATTTCTTTATCAGGCATCGCAGTCTCTTTGATGTCAAGCTTAGTTCTGATCTGATTTAACACAGCCATCTCAGCTTCTTTCTTTTGCTTATCCCAGTTATCACTTTGCTTAGGCTGTTGTTGCCCGTTAATAGTTTCAAAAATTACGGCATCCCCGGGTTTACCTTCATACTTTTGATTAGTAATAATGTTGGTGTAAGTGCCATCAGCATTTTTAGCTATAGCCGCTTTGCCCATAGTGTCCGTTAGCATACTAGCATAGTCCATGTCTGAAGCAAAGGTTGCTTTGATTTGATTTAAAACAGATCTTCCTTCTTCTGTCATTTCAGTCTCTATCGTATTACCTTTTCCATCAAGACCGAACATTCTTTTAAAAGCATTTTCCTCAGTCTTCACGCCATCAAGATTAATCACTTTAAGAAATGAACCAGCTTGATCTGCTAAATTATTAGCCACTGCATCAGACTGATATCGATTAATAGTTCTGTCAATTGTATTTTCCGCAGTACTCACATTCATTAATGAATAAGCTTTTCCGTCTATCTTCTGTACTCTTCCCTTGTCACCTTCTTGGCTAACTTTAGCTAAAAATGCTTCTCCTGTAGCGGGGTCCATATAATATCTAGTGTTATCAGGATTGCTAAATGCTTCTGTATACTGTATAAATGCACCCTCTAAAAGACTCCCTACAGGTGGCTTACCATCAACAGATTTTAATCTGTCCATGTGAACCTGATAGTTATCTTGATATTTTTTAGAAAGACCAAAAAGTTTTTTAGTCGATGAGCCTCCGGTGTTAGTTCTCGCGGTGTACTCTTTTAAGGTTATAGCTCCAGACTTTAATAATTTTTGATTAGCTAATGCAATAGACGAAGCTTGATCTGCATAGCTGGCTATTAATTGATTCTGAGCAGCATCTTGCCCTTGAGGCTTATCAGCTATAGTCTCTAGGTTAGTAAGTACCGCCTGGTCTATTGCTTCACGCTTACCCTCTCTGTCCGTTGCAACTTTAGTTAGATCATCTGTTATCCCTTGAGTTATTTTTCTCCAGTCTATCTGATCTTCACCTTCTCTAGACTTGTACTTATAGTATGATGCCATAATTTATTTCTTAATTACCTTGGGAATATGCTTTTAAAAAATTTTGAAGTTTTTCCTCTTATAGAATCTAAAAAAGTAGGACCTCTTTCCCTACCTCCTATAGCTTCAAAACCAGATAGATCCAATCTTCCTCCTTGAGCTTTATATTGATCATACGTTCCAAGATTCAGTCTTTGCGCTATATTAGCTTGTTCTTTTTCTTTAGCTTCTTTAGATCCATAAAGCTCACTACTTTCAAAAAGATTTGTACCTACAGAAGCCAATCCTTGTACACCTCCAGCCATTGCTGATGCTTGATTCTTAGCAGCATCCGCTGCAGCTATCTGAGCGCCTTGAGCTTCGCCCAAATCTAAATTAGCTTTCATGGTTGCTAGTCGTGACTCTTCACCAGCAACAGTCTGTTCTAGCTTTTCTAAACTATTAATCTGTCTATTAGTAATATCTTGCTCGCCTTGTTGCATACCCAGCATAACTCTTCCAGCGATTGCTCCTGCTCCACGTTCTCCTTCCTGACCTGCTTGCACTAGCCTCTCACCTACTCCCGCCAAAGAATCACGCTCTTGCTCAAAAGACTTTAGATTGATGTCTAGCCCTTCGTAAAAGTTTTCCTCTAACTTAGCACGAGCAGCCTTTACTGCTTTTTCAGCATCTCGCTCCGCTTGTTGTTGTAGGTCACCCTGTTTAGAGGCTTGAGCAAAATTCATTGCTGCTCCTCCTAGCGACACTGCTGTGCCTATGATTGCTGTTGCTGCTGCCATATTATAATTTTTTTATCATTTCTTGTGAGTAATTATCTGCTGCCGTATACCCAAGGTCCTCATATGTTTTAATTAGACTTTTACTTTTAAGCAGTGCATAGCAGAACTTGTTACCGCTAGTCTTACATGTGTCTGTTAATGTTTTAATGAGCAAACTTAAAGCTTGTTGACGCTGTGGTTTCTTACTATAATCTCTACTAGAAATAATCCAATCCACCCAGGCAACTTTTGAATTTGTCATATATACAAAACCTGCACATACAGGTATATCA
>MDTF01016896.1_pt1 | contig 12399 bp, 11 predicted proteins | sample 811191 | NCBI WGS metagenome assembly MDTF01 (sample SAMN05326649, study PRJNA326480) | marine metagenome | isolation source: seawater | place: Southern Ocean | collected 2011
TAGCAAAAATTTTAAGTAAACGTTTAGTAAAATACAATTTTAAAGTTCAAAATATTGATGGAGATAATTTTAGAAAAAAAAATAAAAATAATAATAAATTTTCAAAAAAGAATATTATCGAAAATAATCTTTCCATAATTAAACATGCTAAAAGGATACAAAAAAAATATGACTTTATATTAGTTTCTGTTATTTCTCCTCTTCTCAAAACAAGAAATTTAGCAAGAATTCAATTTGGTAAAAATTATTATGAAGTGTATGTAAAATGTAAAATTAAGACCTTAGAACAAAGAGATACAAAAAAACTTTATGAAAAAGCAAAAAAGAAATTAATTAAAAATTTAATTGGTTACAATTCAAAAATAAGATATGAAATTTCAAAATATAAAAAAATAAGTATTAATACTGATGTGCTCAATAAATCTAATTCTATTAAAATAATACTAAAAAAAATTCTCGATGAAAAAAAATAATTTTAATTGGAAAAAACCCACAGCAATATTTGTTGGAAGATTTCAGCCATTTCATGATGGACATAAAAAATTGTTTCTTAATGCTTTAAGAAAAAATAAACAAGTAACCATTCTAGTAATGGACAGTTATAGAATAAATAATAAGAATCCATTTAAGTTTAATTTTGTTAAAAAGAAAATTATTGATTCATTAAAAAATTATATTGGTAAATTTATCATTATAAAAATCCCTGTAGTTTCTGAGGTTGTTTATGGTAGAAAAGTAGGCTACAAAATAAGAAAGATAAATTTATCAAAAAAAGTACAAAAAATTTCCGCTACAAATATTAGAAAAAAATTACCAAAAAATGCACAAAACTAAAATTATTTGCACATTAGGTCCGTCATCGTTTAATAAAGCTATATTAAAATTATTAACTAAAGAGAAAGTTGACATTTTTAGAATAAATTTATCCCATACTAATATTGATCAAATAAAAGAAAGAATAAAATACCTAAAACAAAATAGTATCAAAAACATATGTATCGACACTGAGGGAGCTCAAATGAGAACGACCCATACAAAAAAAAAATATTTTATAAAAAAAAATAGTATAATAGAAATACACAACAAGAATCGCCTTAGTAATGATAAAAAAATATACCTATATCCATATATTGATTTAAGTAATTTAAAAATAGGCACAAAAATAGATATTGGATTTAACAGTTTGTCTATTCAAGTTATAAAAAAGAAACTATCAAATAGTTGCTTATTGTGTAAAGTTATTAAGGGTGGTCATTTAGAATCAAAAAAAGGTGTACATATTCACTCAAAAATTAATTTACCTTGTCTTACTGAAAAAGATAAATATGCCCTTAATTTAGCAAGAAAGTTTAAAATAAAATACTATGCTATTTCTTTTGTAAATAGTCATAAAGATTTAGAAGAAGTTAAAAAAATTACGGGAAGCAGTTCATTTATAATTTCAAAAATAGAAACAGAAAACGCTATTATTAACCTTGATAAAATAACCAAAAATTCAAATGCACTATTAATTGATCGGGGTGATCTTTCTAGATATGTACCCATTGAAAAAATTCCTATGGCTCAGGAAAATATAATTAAAAAATCAAAAAAATTAAATACACCAACTTATGTTGCCACTAATTTACTAGAAAACATGATTAAAGAAACTCAACCCACTCGAGCAGAAAGTCATGATATTTATTCAACTTTAAAAGAAGGTGCAAAGGGTTTAGTGTTAGCAGCTGAAACTGCAATTGGCACAAATCCTGTAGAATGTGTAAGATTTTTAAAAAGATGTATAAAAGTTTTTGAAAAAAATAAAAAGAATAAAATACGGAATGCAAAAGATTATAAAGACTATCTTTTTCAATCAACTCCATAGTTAAATTATGAAAAATAATTTATATCTATGTGGACCTGCAAACTGCGGAACTAATTTGGTTAAAGCTATTTTAGGAGTAAATCAAAAAATACATTTAGAATCAGAACCATTTCTTCCATTATTTCAATTTTTAAGAACTTCAATTATTAAAAAAAACTCAAAAAAATATAACAAGTTAAAATTTGATGATCCATTATTTGAGTATTATTTTTCAAGTGAAAAAATTAATCAGATGAATTTAATACAAAAAAGTAATTTAAAAATAAAATTTGAAAAACAAAAATATTCTTTATTAAAAAAAAAAATCTCAAATAGAATGAAAGACTATGTTCCACATCTAATTAAAGATTTAGATTTAATTAAAGGTGCTAACTTCAAAAAATTATTTGATAACGCAATAAAATTAGTTGATAAGCATCATGATAAAAAAAATATTAAGTGGATAGGTTGGATGGACAGTTGGATTGAAGAATTTTTTCCAATATTGGCTAAAGAATATAAAAATTCAAAATTTATTCTTATCATTAGAGATCCTAGGGCTTCAATTGCCTCATATAAAAACTATTTTAATAAAAATAATATGGAAAATTTAGCACCATTAACATTATCCTATTTGCGTTGTTGGAGAAAACAAGTAGCATTTTCAGAATATTTTAAAAATCATAAATTTTTAAAAAAAAGAGTAATAGTAGTTAAATATGAAGATTTAGTTAAAAATCCAAAAATAATAACGAAAAAAATGTGTAATTTTTTAAAAATCAAATTTTCTTCAGAGATGATAAATACATCTAATTTTATGGGACTAGGAAAAAATACTAAAGAATGGAAACCTAACAGTAATTTTAGAGCACCTCAAACAGGTATATATAAAAACTCACTATATAAATGGAAAAAAAAACTTCCTGATAATTTAAAAAATTTTATAGAATTTGTAGTAGGCCCAGAATTAAAATATTTAAAATATAATAAAATTTATAAAAATAAATATACCAAGTCAGAATATAAAAATATTATTAAGTTTCATTCAGATGATTATAAAAAGAATAAAGGTTGGAAAACTAGCAATAATAAACCTGAGGTAGATATTCATTACGAGATGATGAGAAATAAATTTATTAAAGAAAAAGAAATTAATGAAAAATTAATAAAGGAATATTTTTTATTTGATGAAATTTATCTTAAATTAAAAAAAATAATTTAGTTTTTGGTAATATTAAAACATTATTAATAATAGTATTTATGTTTTAGATAAATTAAGTTAAATTTTAGGTTATAATTTGCAAATATATGAATAAATTTAAAATTGGAAAGTCATCGATAGGGAAAGATGCTAAAGTTTATTTTATAGCTGATATCGCAGCTAATCATGATGGCAATTTGTCGAGAGCAAAAAAATTAATAAGATTGTGTGCTAAAGCTGGTGCAAATGCTGCAAAATTTCAACATTTCAAAGCTGAAACAATAGTTTCAGACTCTGGTTTTAAAAATATTGGAAAAATAACTCATCAGGCTAAATGGAAAAAATCAGTTTTTGAAGTTTATAAAGATGCAAGTATAAATCCAGAATGGACAAAAGAATTAGCAAAAGAATGCAAAAAAAATGAAATTGATTTTTTAACAGCACCTTATGATTTAGAGTATGTGGATGAAGTAAATAAATTTATACCTGCATACAAAATAGGCTCTGGCGATATTACTTGGAGGGATATAATAGTTAAAATTGCCAAGAAAAAAAAACCTGTTTTGCTCGCTTCTGGTGCTTCAACATTACAAGAAACAATTGATGCTACAAAATTAATTTTAAAATATAATAAAAAGCTGATATTGATGCAATGTAATACAAACTATACCAATAGTTTAAAAAATTTTGAATATATAAATCTTAAAGTTTTATTACAGTTTAAGAATATATTTAAAGACAAAATAATATTGGGATTGAGCGATCACACACCTGGACATTCATCAGTTTTGGGTGCGGTAACTTTGGGTGCAAAAGTTATAGAAAAACATTTTACAGATAATAATTATAGAAATGGTCCAGACCATGCTTTTTCACTAAACCCAAAAACGTGGCATGCAATGGTGGTGGCTTCAAGACAATTAGAGCTAAGCCTTGGTAATGGAAAAAAAAAATTGGAGTTTAATGAAAAAAAGTCAGTCATTATTCAGCGAAGAGGAGTCTGGATAAAAAAATATTTAAAAAAGGGAGAAAAATTAAAAAAAGAACATCTTAAATTTTTAAGACCCTGTCCACAAAAATCAATTTCACCTTTTTTTATAGATAAATATTTAGGTAAAAAAGCAAAGAAAAATTTAAAAATAGATTCTTTACTTACAAAGAAATGTTTAAGTTTATAATTCTTATCCCATCCTATAATGAAAAAAAAACTTTATTAAAAGTTATAAAAAAATTACATAAATTTAAAATTCAAATCATTGATGATTGTTCTCAAGATAATACCAATAAGGCTGTAAAAAATTTTAAAAATGTTAGTTTGTATAGAAATAAAATTAATATTGGTTATGAACAAAGCTTGAATAAAGGGTTTAAGTTATTGGGACACAGTAATTGTGACTTTATAATCACAATGGATGCAGATGGTGAACACTCTGTTAAAAATGTACCCAAAATAATTAAATTTTGTAACAGATATAATCCTGATTTAGTAATTGGGAATAGAAATAAAAAAAATAGATTGATAGAAATAATTTTATCATTTTTTTTCAAATTAAGATTTAATATCACTGATCCTTTAAGTGGATTTAAAGCCTATAAGATAAAAAAGTTAAATTTAATTTCAAAAAAAAATATAGTTAATAATTACTTTTTAGTAGATCTTTTGAGAAGTTTTATTAAGTATGAAATGAATGTTAAATCAATAAATATTCACGCAAAACGAAAATTAAAACGAAACCCTAGAGTAGGTGGTGCGTTATACGTTAACTTAAAAATTTTTCTATGTTTTAAATTTATTTTTTAAAATCATATTTTTCAAAACAAAAAACATTTGGATATATTTCTTCAACTTTAATATCTTTTATATCAAGATGTTTCATAAAAATTTTAGATTTATCTTTTACTTCTTTTAAATCTGTTTTAGGGTTTTTTTGAGCAGAAAGCATAGTTTTAGAATCATTATAAGCCCCTCTTACTCTTAAATAATAAAAATTGATCAAAAATCTTTTAAAAATAAAATAACTAAAACTTATAATATTTGTGTATTTATCTGTTTTGTTAATTTTAAAATTTTTAAATAATAAATTTAAATGAACACATACATTATTAACAAAGTCAGTCTTAATATTTGTGATATTTTTACTTAAATCAAAATCAAAGCTGGAGTCATCATGTTGTTCTTCATAAAAATCCTTAACTAGTTCTTTTTCTAATTCAACAATGTTATAAATATTTTTATTAATACTATTGGGTATTTTAAAATCATTCTTATCTAGTGGTACATAATTTAAATGATTTTTGTTAAAAAATTTTCCCTCTATAGCAGTGGTGCAGTTAAATGATATAATTGATTGTGCTGCACACATCCAGGCCAATGAAGGTTGACCGTCTCTAATTATTTTTACATTTTTTAATTTATTTTCAATTTCATTCCAAAATGTTATTTTTTCACTTTGGTGTGGTCTGACTAGAAACTTAATATCATTATTTTTCTTTTCAAAAATTAGGAATAAATTAATTAAATCATCTCTTCTTTTGACCTGAGATTCCAAAATATATTGATGAATTTTTTTTTCTGTCTCGTCAATTGCTAAAACTTTTTCAAGTGAATCCACAATGGTGAAATTTTTTTTAGCAGGTGTAAAGCCGGCATAACCAAATTTGGTATTAACTAATACAAATTTACCATATTTTTTTTTAATTTCATTTCCTTGATTTTTGTAGATTTCATTTAAAGGATATTTTAATAGCTCAATTCTACAGTTGCCAACTTCTTTTATTTTTTCATGGTAATTTGGATATAATTTAATTATTGCATTCTTATCATGCTCTCCCCATGAAAAAAATAAATCTAATTCTGAAAGACATTTTTCAGGAATTCTTTTTTTACAATAATATTCTGGATTATGAAACAAAAGGCCTTCCTCATCAAATGAACATATTTTATGACCATATTTTTTTGCCTTTAAAATAAAGTTATGATTTTTTTTTCCTATACTTTTTAAAATAATTACCCCTTTTTGAAAGTATTTAATTTTTTGTTCTAGGTAAGTTTTTTTACAAAAAACAACAGAATATCCTAAATTTGCTGCTTTTAAGGAAAATATAATTCTAGGGTCTATTTCTCTCTGTTTAACTTCTAAAACTAAATAAATTCTATTTTTATGCTTCATTTTTATTCACTAAATAAAGTATATTTTTAACTACTTCAATAGATCCTGTATTTTTAAAATTCTTTTTAGACAGTTTTCTTCTTATCTCATGATATTTATGTTTTAAAAAATAATCAATTTTAGTAGGTATGTTCTTGTTCCAATCCTCTTTTTTTTGTAAGTCACATAATCCTAATTTTTTTAGTATATTCAAATTATAACGAATTTCAGGGTTATTTTTTTCATCAAATAGTATTGCTGGTTTTTTTAAGACCAAACTTTCAGAGATAGTATTGTAGCCACCTCTAGCAATGATGAAGTCACAAGATAAAATTTTTTCATGAGTTTCTTTTAAACCAATCACCGGTACCAAATTTTTATTCTCTAAAATCTTCTTATGTGCATCTAAATTTAAAAGATCTGTTCTGATTATAAACTCGATATTTTTGATTTTACCTAAATAAGGAATAGTTTTACTTATTAAATTTCTTAACATTTGATTTCCATTATCCATAATAAGACATTTTTTAATTTTATTTACTTCCTTTTTTTTTTTTAAATCAAAATCAGATAAAATAAATTTTACTAAAAAAATTTTATTCTTATATTCCCTAAGAGTTTCTTTAGATGTAAAAGGTGGAAAATATAACTTCGTTGCCTTGTGCATATAGCTGGTTATTTTTTTATAAATCTTATCTTCAGTTTTTGAAATTTTTTTGTAAAACCACTCCCATGTAAAATGGCAAACACCAAAACAAGGTATTTTTAATAATCTTCCCAATTCAAAAGCTTCAGGCACCAAGTCGGATATAAAAAAATCAAATTTTGTTTTATCTTTACTATTATCTTTTAACCATTTATTTGTATTTTTGTACCAATTGCCAAACTGTTTTTTAGTTAATTTAATATTCAGAGAGCCATCTTTGTTTTTAACTGTTTTTAATAGATGTTTTTTTTCTATATATCTTATTGAGTTTCCAAATTTTTCTTTTAAAACAATTATTTTAGTTGAAGTAACAACTGTAACAGAAATTTTTTTTTTTAAGAGTTCAGAAATAATTGCTCTTTGCCTTACAATGTGACCAAACCCCTCGTCTGATATAAATATACAAGCTTTCATTACTAAATTTTGTCTTCCCCGCATAGCATTGATATGGAGTCTTTAACGGGATAATTTATACTTTTACTCTTATTGCTTAAATAATTTTTTTTTTGAAAAAGGTTTTCATGAGTTGTGGGACATATAAAATTAGTTTTAGTTTTATTTTTAGTAGTGTTTTTTTTCTTTTTTAAGATAATAATTTCAGTACCAGCTATGTAGTACCTAAATTCTAATATATCCCTATAAATCAGTTTGAAGTTTAATTTTTTAAAATGATTTGCGTTAATTTTTGTATAGCCTTTTTTAAATATATAATTTTTTGAGGAATTTGATCCAAATTCGAAAGAGGGTTCGATAATTACAACTATTCCTGATGAAACTCTAACTAACTCACTAACACTTTTTAGAAAAAGTTCTGGAACTTGCTCAAGACAATTGGCGGTATAAACCATATCAAACGAATTATCAGAAAATGGCAATTTAGATGCATCTGCCCTGGCTAATAGACTTATTTTCCTATTTTTTTTCCTTATAAATTTTTTACCCTCCAATAATCTTTTGAAAGATATATCGATGGCTCCAATTTTTTTTGGTTTTTTTTTTAATTTTTGTATCAATGCATCTAAAGTTGTCAGTTCTCCAGCTCCAACTTCTAAAATTGAATTTAATTTATAGAGTTTATATAGCCTATTGAGGCATTCTGCGTAGTAAGGAGTAATTAAACCCTCACATTCAATAATTTTATTTTTTTCATTTATAGCAATATATTTTAGTTCTTTAGCTTTTTTGTGAAGCTTCACATATAAACCCGCAATATTTTCATATTTCCAATGTACACTATTAAGTGATCGTGGTATTGAAATTTTAATTAAAGACAAGAGTCCAGTATTTTTTAAAATATACAAAATTACATTTTTAATTTTTCTTTTAAAAATAAAAAATTTATTCAAATTGTATTTTTTATCAATATTAATTATTTCCTCTTTATTTAACTCTCTTAAAACTTTTAAATCTTTATAATCCGGCAAAAGTAATTTTTTAATTTTTAATGACATTATTTTTTTACTCTTAATATCAAGATAGAATGTCTTTTTTCTGATTGATTATTTTTTTTAGCATCAAAATTAAAATAAATATGTTCTATATTTTTTTCATATTTTTTTAAAATTTGTTCTGTACTGTTTAGGCCTATACTATTTTCACCATAAATTCTTTTGTTGTCTACGTTTTTAGGAACATAAGTGAAGCCTATACTAATTAGCCCTTTGTTTTTTACAATCCTTAATAGTTCATCTAAAATTTTTTCAAAATCATTACTGTATGTTAAAACCCATCCACAAACTATATGTTCAAATGAATTATCAGAATAATTAGTTTTATGTATGTCACCAAGATCTGTTAACGGGGAATAGTTTATTAAATCTAAAGAATAGATATTTTTCCAATTAAATCCAAGACTTCTTATCAAAAATAATTCACCTTCATTTCTAGGGCCAACAGATAAAATTTTATTTTTATTGTAGTCAATAAAATCAATGGCTTTAAATGGATAAATAAGAGAAGCTGTTTTAGATCCATTAAATTTTTTATATGTTGTTTTTAAATTTTTTAAATTTTCTATAAAATGCATGTTGTGGCTAATCACAGTATATTTTTTATTGTCTCTATGAATTTCTATATGATTTTTATTTTTTTCTTTTTGATGGTAATAATGTCTGATATTTTTTTTAATATAGTAAAAATAAATAAACCTTAATAAAACTACAAGTGTTCTTAATAAATCAATCTTATAAATTTCTGTGATAATATAGTTGTAAATTTTTTTAATTATTTTCATTAAAGTAGTGGTAAAGTGGACATTTGATACATATTTGATAAATTTTCTTTTAAATCAAAAATAGATTAAGTAAACAAAAATTATCCATCTTAAATAAAGCATATTAAATAACACTAAGTTTTGTGAATTTAATTAGCTTAGAAAATTCTAATGATTAAAGTAGTTTTTTTTTTTAATTTTTTAACTATGATATTGAAATGGCTCTATTTAATAAAGCATCAATTCAATTGTCTTTAAAATTATTTAAAATTAGAAAACCACTGCAGCTGGTAATTTTTGATAAACTTTTCAGTAAATTTATACTTAATTTAAATAATTTAAATGACTCAATCTCTAAATTTCATGAAGATGGTTTTGTAAAAATAAATTTAAATATAAAAAATGAAATTAGGAATATTTTAAAAAATCTAAAAATAAATGAAGAACAAAAAAATCCATTATTATATTATCAAATCACAGATGAAGTAAAAACCCAAATTAATGTAATCTTAAATGAGAAATTGAAGGAAACACTCAATACTTTAGAAGTTTATTTTAATTCAAAAATAATGACAGCGATGATAAATATTAGAAGAAATTCTCATTATAAAAAAAATAATTTTTCACATGAGCTTTATTCAGATAATTTTCATAATGATGCTTATGCTTTAACACATTTTAAAATGTTTATTAATCTTATGGATATACGAGAAGAAAATGGCCCTATGCATTTAATTTCAAAAAAAAACACTAAAAAATTTTTTGAAAGAATAAATTATAAGGATAGACATAACTATAATGAAAACATAAATATAAATGATTTACTTTATAATAATATTGGAAAAGAAGGTGAAATTTTATTATTTGATCCAACTCAGTGCTATCATAGAGCAACAATACCAAGTTTGGGATGTCATCGAGACTATTGTATTATAACTTTTATTTGTTTGCCAAAAAAAATAAATTTAAAGAAAAATTCATTAGATCAAGTGAATATTTATAATTATGAAAAAAATCCACTAATCAAATATGCAAAACCACACTCATTATTTAATACTTTAAAAACATTTATAAAATATCTTTAAATATTAAAGTAATTTATAGAGATCAATATTAGACTATTTTACCATCTTTTATTTCAATTACTTTATCACAATATTTTAAGGTTGATGGCTTGTGACTTACTAAAAGAATAGTTTTATTTTCTTTCATCTTTTTTAAATCCTCAATTATTTCAGCTTCAGTATTTGAATCTAGAGCACTTGTTGCTTCATCAAAAATTAATATAGATGGATCATTATAAACAGCTCTAGCAATAGCAATTCGCTGCAATTGGCCTCCAGATAATTGAGACCCCATTTCACCTACTCTAGAATTAACTCCTTTGTTCTTGCTTGAAATTAAATTATTTAATTTTGCAAATTCTAACGCTTTTTTAATCTTACCCTCATCAATTAAATGATTAGGAATCCCAAAAGCAATATTATTTTTGATTGATTCATCATTTAAGTTTAATGATTGAGGCACATAACCTATATCTCTTTGCCAAGAATTTATAATTTCATTAATTGGGTTCTTGTCTATAAATATAAATTTTTTTTCAGTAGTTAACAAACCCATCAGTAAATTTATTAATGTACTTTTACCTGAACCACTCTGACCAATTATTCCAATCATCTCACCTTTATTGATGCTTAAGGATAAGTCAACAATGCTAGGTACTTTAGAAGAAGGATATGAGAAACTTAAGTTCTTAATTTCAATTTTATTTGAAAGATAATATCTATCATAATTGTTTTCTTCAATTTTATTTAAAGATTTAAAGCTTTTTATATTTTGTTTTTGATTAATTAGCTCCAAATATAGATTATCAACAGTAGGTTTTTTAAAATTAATAGCTTGTAATGCTCCTATGATTCTTGAAAATGAAGGCATTAATCTATACGCAATCATTATAAAAAGTCCAATTAGAGGTAAAATTTGATCAAAGTTTTTTCCTTGTTTTAAAAACACAGCTACCAAAATACACAAACTAAATACGGCCAGAACTTCAAATAAATATCTTGGTATTGAACTTAAAAGAGCAAATTTTTGCAATAAGGACGTTAAGGTTTTTTTTTGCGTGTAATGGAGCGTTAAAAACAAATTAGCTCTACCTGTAATAATTATTTCTTTAATACTTCGAATTGTTTGTGTAATATTTTTAAGGTATTTTCCTGATTGCTTAAGTCGAATTTCTCCCCATTGAGAAATTTTTTTTTTGCTTAATGAAAAAATAAGAAAACTTAATATTCCTAATGTGATCATAGTCGATAGTGCCGCTAGAGGTTTAATAAATATCACTAAAGTTAAAACTGTAAATAAGACCACAACCTCAAAAATAAGCTCTAAAATTGCTTGAAAAACTTTTTGAATTTGAGCCACCTCACCATGTAAATTTCTAATTATTACTGAAGAATTATTTTCTAAATGATAAATAAGTGGCCTTGAAATATAAAATGAAAATAATCTTTGAGATAAATCTAATTGGAACTGATTGCTAAAGCCATACCTCCACCAAGTGTAATAAATTAAAAAAATATTTTTAATTATAAAAATTAACATTAAGGAAGCCAATCCAGAAAATAAATAGCTTATTGAAAAAAAGTTGCTTACTGTTAATAAAAAATCATCAATAAACGATAAATTTTCAGGCAAGTCAGAGCCAAGTAAAATAGTAAGGAACGGGTAGACGACTCCAATTGACAATATTTCAAAAAATGTTGTTAAAAGTACAAAAAAAATAAACAAAAGTGCTTTTTGCTTATCCTTATTAGTTAGCAAGAAATATATCTTATTTAAAATATTCATTTCATTTAATATATAATATTGGATATTAATTTAAGAAATACAATACAGTAAATTATCATGATTTCAAATGTGAATGTAAAAATAAAAATTGAATTAAAAGAATTGACCCTCTTAGACGTTAACAAAACATATAAAGATTGGATGAATGATTTTGAAATATTTAAATTTAGTAAACAGTCAAATGAGAAACATACTATTAGAAAAATTAAAGAATTTGTTTTAAACAAAAAAAATTCGAGGAATGAATTTCTTTATAAAGTATTAATTAATGAAAATAAAAAAATTAGACATATTGGTAATATAAAATTAGGTCCAATAAATATTGAAAACAAAACTGCTGACATATCTTATTTTATTGGAGATAGGAATTACTGGAATAAAGGTATAGCAACTGAAGCAATTAAACAAATTATTATTCTAGCAAAAAAAAAGTTTAAA
>MDTF01001661.1_pt1 | contig 12396 bp, 7 predicted proteins | sample 811191 | NCBI WGS metagenome assembly MDTF01 (sample SAMN05326649, study PRJNA326480) | marine metagenome | isolation source: seawater | place: Southern Ocean | collected 2011
AAGTAACAGTTTTACTGTTGTTGGAGAAGATGGAAAAGGTCTTTTTGAGTTATCTCCAGGTGCGGCAACATTAGATAAATTGTCAGGAGTTAATGTTAAAACTAGAGATTCATCTGTTGATGCTTTAAGAGTTTTAGATAGGTCTCTAGATAGAATTCATAAAGAAAGAGCTAAACTAGGTGCTTTAATGAGCCGAATGGAAAAGGCTATTGATAATTTATCTAACGTTGCACTTAATACACATGCATCGAGAGGAAGAATTGAGGATGCTGATTTTGCAAAAGAGTCAGCACGTTTAACAAAATCTCAAATCCTTCAGCAATCTGCAATGGCAATGATTGCACAAGCTGGAAAAGCTCAACAAAATATTCTGCAGTTATTACAACAATAATTAATTTTGCTAAAAAAAGGCTCCCCAAAAAGGGTGCCCTTCTTCTTTAGATCTCCAATTATCCTTGAAGAAGAGCTAATAGTCCTTGCTTAGAAGCGTTAGCCTGGGCTGACATTGAAGTTGTAGCTTGAGATAAAATCTAATTTTTTGTCATCTTTGAAGTCTCTGCAGCAAAGTCAGTGTCTTGTATTCTTAACTTAGCAGTTTCAATGTTAACCTTTAACTAATGGAATACAAACTGCGGGTAATATTTTTATGCAAAGAGGGACTATGAACACCAAAATAGAAAATTATTCGTATTGAGTTAGAAATATATAAACAAATTTTTATAAAAAGTAGTGAAGGTTTTATAAGTAATTGCCCAAGTAATTATGATATCTATGATTAGCTAGTTAGCATTAAAAATGGTAGCAAATTAGCTGCTCATATGCATGATGTTGTTAGGATGACTGGTAGTATTTATATAAATGTTCCACCTAAAAAAAAGGCTGACAGTGGTAATCTCGTTGTTTGTTTAGACGAAATGAATGACGACTTTCATAGAAAAAGAATAGAAGTGGTAAGCGGTAGCTTATTTCTGTTCCCATCATCTTTGCTTCATTACACAATTCCATTTGAGTCAAATGAAGATAGAATAGTATTAGCGTTTGATATAATTCCAACAGTTTAGTTAATAAGAAATTTTTATGATAAAAAAAAGGCCACCCGAAGGTGGCCTTCTTCTTTAGATCTCCAATTTATCCTTGAAGAAGAGCTAATAAATTTTGTTTAGAAGCGTTTGCTTGAGCTAACATTGATGTTGCAGCTTGAGACAAAATCTGACTCTTAGTCATCTTTGATGTCTCTGCAGCAAAGTCAGCGTCTTGTATTCTAGACTTTGCAGCTTCAGTGTTAACCTTTAATGTTGTAGCATTATTGATAGAAGCATCAATTCTATTCTCAACAGCACCAAATGATGATCTAAACAAATTAAGATTTTGTAAAGCAGCATCTATCTTAACAAGAGAAGCAGCAGCTTGTGACTCTGTTCCCACTGATACGCCTACACCAGTAACCTCAAAAGATTGACTTTGGTTTTTTACACCCATCTTTTCAAGTATGATATCAACTGCACCTGTTCCATCTGCTAGAGCAGTTGAAGTATCATCTCCGACAGCTGCTATTTTGATTGATGAGCTATCAGCATTAGTAAGTGTCATGTTACCTTTAGCTTCCACACGGTCTCCAGCAAGTGCTATTCCAACTTTTGCACCCGCAGCCTGAAGAACTTTGTTAGTTACAATGCTGGTAATAGAGTCAAACTTCTTAGTACCATGGACTTCACCATTATTTAAGTTGAGATCAATGGCTTCTGTAATAGTTGCACCAAATTGATTGGTTCCAGTAATTGTAAACACAACATTAGCAGTAGATGAGTAGTTACCTGCATTACCACTAATAGTTACAACTGCACCACCAAGATTTTCCTTAAAAGTATCCTCAGTAGTATCACTCATTGTTAAAGTACCCAATGCAGTTGCTGCAGTACTTGTAAATAATGCATCATCTTTGAAAGTTGAAAGACCAATTGAGACTAAGTTTGAGTTAGCACTCGTAGCTTGGTCAGTTGTTATTGAAGTTATAGTCTTAAATAACTCTGCTGAAGTCAAAGATACAGCGTTAGAAGTACCAAATGCGACAACATCTGAAATAGCTTCACCGTCAAAACCAGTTCCAACAATTGTATAGTTTGTAGCAATACCAGTACTTATAGTGTGAGTAATTGTTACAAAATCATTAACACTATCACCAGTACCACTTATAATTGTTTGTGCTCCTGCTGCTACACCAGCTGCTGATAATCTTAATTTATCAGCATCTACGTTACCACCTAAACCAACTGAAAAAGAACCGTTAGCTGGAGTTGCACCTTTATTTGATATAGCTGTAACTGTATGAAACACCTTAGTTCCAAATTGCTTATCATTAATTGTTGAGGTTGAGTTAGCAAAATGAATATCTTCAGTAATAGAAGCACCAGATGCATCAGTACCCGTAACAGTTATACCTACGTTACTAGCACTAGCATAGTTTGCTGCAGCGTTAAAACTCACCATAATACGTGAATTAACAACTTCGCCAATTTTATTACTTGCAGTGGTATCAATAGCTTGGTTTGCAACAGCTACCCCAGTAATGTCTGAAAGGAATGCATCATGAGAAAAACCACCATCAGCGAAACCGTCTGTTAAAGCTGCTCCATGAATATCTGTAGCAGATTTCAAAAAGTCATTTTCAGCGTTAGCAACAACAATATCAACACCACTATTACTTGATAATTTAACAGTACCGTCTGCATTTGCTTCAGCTCTGATGTCACCTATAGCAGCATTATTAACGGCTGTAACAACTGCAGATGCACTTGTTGCACTTGACATATCAATTGTCTGACCATTAATTCCAAAAGCGGAAGCGTCTACTGGATTAGCTTCAAAGTCAAATGTAACTTGAATTTCATTTGAAGCATTAGCAGTCACTCCGTGGTCAGCAGTTTTTTCATTAATTGCATCAGCAATATGATTTGCTGATCCAGACAAAGATTTCCCAATTAAAACATCGTTTATCTTCATTTGATTTGAAGTTAAAGCAGTACCACTAACTGTATCTGTTTCTAAGACACCAGGACTACTGAATTCATTGAAACCGATTGCATGTAGATCAGCCATTTTACCAACGCCTGAAGTATAGCCATTTTTAACTGAGCCAGCTTCTATTTGAACACCCGAACCATCAAGGTTTTTGATTTCCATAAAGCCTGTGTATGTTACGGTAGAACCACCAAAACCAACATCGGCACCACCATTAACAATAATATCGTCACCAGTTGTATTAGATAATGTAATAGTATTGTCTTGATTTAATGTCGCAGTTACACCTGACACAGCTTCGTTAATATTTGTTACTAAGTCAGTATATGAGCTAGCTAAAGCAACAGTTTCACTATTTAATGTAAAAGTAGCAGCCATGCTGAAAGAACCCATTGCTTGTGAAGTAAAAGTATTAAAAGCATTTACCTCTGCACCGTGAACACCAGTGTTTAAGTTAATTGCATCAGCAATTCCTTTAGCTGTGTTAGTAGCTGAAGCTGATAAATCAGTTGCAAAATCAACAGAGAAAGCATCAAAACCATTTATTTTAATATCCGACTTATCAATAGTATTAGCAGAAGTACTATAATTAGTTTTAACCATTCTTGATGAAGTCAGTGAAGCAACACCCTGAGCTCCGGATAAACCTAAAGCAGTAGAATCTGATTTTTGTAGATTAACTTTTAGAGATGAATCAGCATTTGTTCCAATTTGAAAGTTAAGATGTGTATTTGACCCATCTAATAATTTTACATCATTGAAATGAGTGTTTTTTGAAATACTATCTATTTCCTCAACTAAAGAAGTAACTTCAGCTTGTATCATTGTTCTATCAGATGTTGATAAAGTACTGTTAGAGGCTTGAACTGACAATTCTCTAACTCTTTGTAAAATATTTTCCATTTCACCAAGAGCACCCTCAGCAGTTTGTGTCATAGATATAGCATCATATGAATTTCTAATTGCTACATCTAAACTTCGCACTTGAGCTTCCATTTTAGAAGCAATTGCAGATCCAGCCGCGTCGTCAGCAGCTGAATTAATTCTAAGACCAGATGATAATCTAGCCATAGCATCGCCTAATTCATTATTTTGTTTCTGCATGCTTTGCTGAGCTGCTAAAGCACTTATGTTTGTATTAATACTATTCATAGTATTCTCCATTTTAGTTATATTTAAACACTTATTGTCCAAGGACATTTACAATAATGATTACGACACATCTAAAAAATGTTTAGTTTTAATGAGCAATTTCTTTATTAATAAATTTTTCCACTCGCATTTTAAATGGAATGATAATTGCAGTATTTTTAAAAAGGAAAAAAATGACTCAAAACTTGCTATATAAATTAGATAAAGCTCTTAAACGAAATACAAATTCTAGTGAAATAGAAATTATGTGTAGAGATTATCTTACTAAATTTCCAAATAACCTTAGAGTATTGAGTATTTTAAACACATTAAGAATAGAAAAAAATAAAAAAACAATTTCAAACACTAAACAATTGATAGAACAACATTATAAGTCAAACAATTTAAAAGAGGCATATGATTTAGCCATTAATTTAACAACTACAAATCGCAATGATCCCTCTATATATTGTGCCTTAGGTGACATTTTAAAAAAATCTGACAATCATCTAGCAGCAATACACTATTACAAGAAATCGTATACTATTAACAATGATTACGAACGGTTAAATGAAAAGTTATATAACCATATAATGATGACCAAACCCAATGAATTTTTAAATGAGTGGGCTGCAGGTTTTGAGTTACTTTTATCAAACAAAAAATCTTTAGGCCATAAAAAATCATTTTTAGTTGCTAATGAAGCCCTCAGGTATTTAAAACTAAACTCTAATTTCAACAAATTAATTCAAGTTTCATATAAAAATTATTCAGATACTGAAGTACTAAAAATTTATCATTATAAAGAGATTGATGAAATTAAAAAAAGAATTACAATTTTATCAAACACACAACTTTTCCTATTGAGTATAGAAGAAGCTGTAATATGTGAGCTTGAAATTGAAAAATTATTAACTTTTTTAAGAAAATTTATTTTATTAAACATAGAAGATTTTGAGTTTATAGAAAAAATTAGTAACCTAATCGAAAGCATGGCTTTAAATTGTTTCTTTAATGATTATATTTTTTATTTAAGTCAAGAAGAAAGCCTAAAATTAAATGATTTAGAAAATAAACTTTCCTCTGTTGAAAATCAAACTTTAACAATAATGAATTCAAAATTATTGTGTATAGCGATGTATAAAAGCTTATTTAATTTTTCATTAGATAAAAAAATAAACCTAGATAAACTTCCTTCTAAATTCTCAAAACATTGTATATTAGACCCTCTAGAAGAAAAAAATATTATAAAAGTTATCAAATCATTTAGTGAAATAAGTGATGACATTTCAATTAAAGTTCAGAGGCAGTACGAATCATTTCCTTATCCTCTTTGGACATACACAGATACTTATTTAGAAAAAGTGGATATCACTAGATACCTTTATTCACTTGGATTAAAGTTTTCAAACAATACCTTTTTTGCAAAAGATATAAAGACTATGCTTCTTGGAGGTTGCGGAACTGGTAAAGAATCTTCAGAATATGGTGAATTTCTTCCAAACATTAAAATAACGGCTATTGATTTAAGTAAAGCAAGTCTTGGCTATGCTATTAGAAAATGTAAAGAATTAAAGATTAATAATGTAAATTTTTTACACGGTGACATTTTAAATTTAGATAAGTTAGATAGTAAATTTGATTTAGTGTTATCTAACGGTGTCATTCATCATATGAAAGATCCAACAGCTGGATGTGAAGCTTTAGTTAAACGTTTAAAAAAGAATGGTTTAATTAAATTATCATTATATAGCGAAACAGCTAGAAGAGAAATTCTAAAATTTCAAAATGAAGCAAAGTTACAAAACTTACAATCTCGTGAATCATTAAGAGATTTTAGGAATAAAATAATTAGGAATAATGATATTGAAGAAAATTGGATGACAAGTGTTACTGATTTTTATAATTTATGTGATTTTAAAGACCTAATATGTCATGAGCAAGAACATACTTTTACAATTAAAAAAATCAAGATGTTGATAGAAAAATTTAATTTAGATTTTTGTGGTTTTCAAAATATAGATAACCTTCACGAAAAATTTATAGATTATTATAATTCTTCACAAAATTTATATAATTTAGATTATTGGGAGAAATTTGAAGACGAAAATCCTAATATATTTAGGTCAATGTATCAATTCTGGTGTCAAAAAAATTATTAATTATAATTAAAAGTAAAACATTAGAAAAAAATTAAGGAAAATTTATGTCTTTCTATTAATTTTTTTTAATAACATCTTAATATTAAATAGTCATTATTTAACAATAATATCACTCTTAAGAACCTTTAACTTAATTATATAAAGATTATTTAAATAACACTATTAACTAAAGCTAATATCAAATGATATACTAACTCTACTTTTGCTTCCCGAAAATGGAATAGTCCCATGCCAAACCTAAGATGGGGAAAATATTATCATGCCTGTTTCAGGCTTTATAAGCTTAATTCCTTCTTCTTTTCCAAAATGAGGTAAACCATACCCTGCTCTATTAAATGCAATAAAACCTTCATTTTTTGCATTTTCGTTTTCTAATTCAGGAAGATCAACATAATACACTCCACTCATCCATCCTAAATTATGAATATGGTTTGATTGATAATCGCCTGCTTTAAGAAAATTTGCCCAACAATTAAGTTTATAATTTTTAGGTTTTAATTCCAAAGCATCTCTAAAACATATTAAAGCTTCATCAAAGTTTTTTAAATCTCTATGAACATTTCCTAAATTTATTAATATTTCAGGATTAACTGGACTAAGTTTAATAGCTATTCTGTAATTTGCTAATGCATCTTCAAACCTTTTAAGTTTATGAAATAATATGCCAATTAAGTTATATAAAAGTATTGAATTAGGAAAATTATCAAGTAATTTTTTAACATCATATAAAGATGCTTGATAATTTTTATTATGAAAGAGTTCATAAATATGTTTTAATTTTTCTTTTGATTGATCACCCTAATTATTTATTTTATTTGAACTAGAAACAGTGAAATTAATTTTAAGTAGCTTTATCCCTAGATCTTCAAAGTTTTTACAACTAGCACCTAATTCTTTAGCTCTCTTAAAAAATTTAGCTGCTTCAATATATTTTTTGATCTAATTAAAGCATCTATATAGCTGATCAAAATTGTTCATCATTGGGGTTTGTTTTTAAAGCTGTTTGAAAGAAAAATAAAGACCCTTTTATGTTTCCAATATCCAAATACAATATCCCACTATTGTGATTAGCATATCCATGATTTGGTTCTATTTTAAGTGCTTTTTTATAGAATTAATCAGCTTTATCAAACATCACTATTTTATGAAATCAATTCCTTTTGTAAATGCGTGATCCAATGAGTATTGCATAAAAATACCATCTGTTAATTAAAATTAAGTAGTGCAAAATTTATTCCAAAATTTTTTATTTTAATTTTAATTTTGGCACATCTTATGCATTTTACTACTGCATAAAAAGAAAGATAGTTATGAATTTTTTTGATAATAATAAATTAAATAAAGCAAAGAAAATTAATTTAACCGTTAATCAAATGCTCCAAAAAGCTAATGAAGGGCTTATGAAGGGTAAAGTCCAAGAAGCCGAAATGTTCTATCGTACTATATTGAATGCCAACCCTGAAAACCCAGATGCTAATCATAATTTAGCACTAATTCAAATTTCTAAGAATAAATCTGAATTGGCGCTGCCACTCTTCAAAAAGGCAGTCGAAGTTAATCCAAATATAGAACAATTTTGGTTAAGTTATATTGACGCTCTTATTGTAGAGCGACAATTTGATAACGCTGAACTAGCTCTTAAGAAAGTAATCCACAAAGTGGTGAGTAAAGAAAACTACAAAATACTTACACAAAAATTGCTCAGTATAAAGTCTAACAATTATTTGATACATAACCCACCTCAGAGTGATATGCACAAACTTTTGAACCATTATCAAAATGGACAATTTAATGATGCTGAAAACTTAGCATCATCGTTAAGCAAACAATTCCCAAACCATCCTTTTAGCTGGAAAATATTAGGAGCTTTATTTGGACAAGCAGGCCGAGAAGTTGAGGCATTAAATGCTAATCAAATAGCTGTTCAATTAGCTCCCCAAGATGCCAGCGTTCATAACAACTTAGCTAACACGCTCAGAGGAATGGGTAGATTAAAAGATGCAGAAGCAAATTATAGACAAGCGATAGCAATAAAACCTGATTTTGCTGAAGCTTATAATAATTTAGGTACGACCATGTCTGAAATGGGAAGATTAAAGGATGCTGAAACAAACTATAGACATGCCACAGTATTAAAATCTAATTTTGCTGAAGCGTATTTTAATTTAGGTGTAATGTTTTTTGAGGCTAATGAATATAAAAAAGCTATTGAGCAATTTAAATCTACTGATTTTGGAAAAAGTAAGAGTTATTTATTAAGATGTTTATATTTAGAAGATGAAAAATCACTTTTTTTTAATCAATTAGATTATTTGATAAATCAAGGTGAAATAACTGCAATAATTGGCTCACTTGGTTGTCGTTCTGCTCTAAAATATGGAATAGAAAAACCAAATCTATTTTGCAAAGATCCACTGAAATATGTATTAAATGTTAATTTAAAAAATAAATATGATTTTGAAAAAATATTTATTGATACAGCACTTACTATCTTAAATGAAGACAAAATACCATATCGGGATCAAACACTTCTAACTAACGGACGTCAAACGTCTGGTAACTTATTTAATTTAGAACCTGAATTTACTAAAGAAATTCAAGCAGTTATCTGTGCAGAAGTGGATAACTACAAAGCATATTACAAGGATAGCAAAGAAGGTTTAATAGTGAATTGGCCTGATGATTATAGTATTTCAGGTTGGCTTATTAGTATGAAAAGTGGTAGTAAAATAAAACCGCATATGCATGAATGTGGATGGCTAAGTGGAAGTGTGTACATAAATGTCCCTCCTAAAAAAAATATTGATAGTGGTAACCTTGTTGTTTGTATCGAAGACGAAGAGTATCTGGATGGAAGCGTTGAAAACCCAAAAAATATAATTGACGTGGTTACTGGAAGCCTGGCACTTTTTCCTGCATCTTTGTTACATTACACAATACCATTTGCTTCAGAAGATGATCGAATAGTTTTAGCATTTGATGTGATACCGAAATAGTTTTGTCATTGTTTAATATTTTATTATTTTTATCTAACATAGATATTAGTTTATAAATCTTATGACTGACTAGTTTTTTCATGAAATTTGTATATGTTTTTGTGAATAATGTTTTATGCGTCATTAAGTTTTACTTACTTGATAGCATTTTTAATATGAAATTTTGTATAGAACTCCATTTTTATTAATATTTCTAAAGCTTAATTAATTGAATTTGTTTTTGATGTTGAATTCTAAAAAATAATGAGTTTAAAAGGAAATATCATTGGATCATTAAATAAATAGTATAGCATTTTATAAACTATAACTCTTAAAGAACTTAAATATTAATTATTAAGCAATCATACATTTTAGTTTTTGATATTATATAATATCTGAAGATAATTATATATTAAATAATATTGAGTTATAAAAAATTAATTATCCTTGTTCATAGCCTCAAATAAATTAGTTAGATACTCACCAGTTGACTTTAAGCTTGTTACAGCTTGCTCCATAGTTGTAAATTGCAAAACATATCTCTCTCTAAGAGATTTCATCTGAGAATTTAAATCAACTAAAAGTGCAGACTGATCTGTTACTTCTTTGTTAATGGTTGTCTCTCTAGTTGACAATTGTCCTTTAGTTGTATTGAGAACCTCAGTTAAGTAAGATGTTAATGTTTCTATAAGACTTTTTCCATAAAAAACAGTTCCATCAGAACCAGAACCAGAATATTTCACTTTCATACCTGCAGCATTACCTGATGTAATCGTAAATGTGGTATTAGTAGGATCACCTACCATGGACACACTGTCAAGTGTAGCTGAACCTGTTACACCAGCTGTTATTATGCCTGCTCCAGTAAAACCTAATGTAATATTTCCAGTTGTATTAGCTGATGGTGTAATAGAAGAGATCGTTTGAAAAGTTTTAGAGCCTAAAGCAGTAGCATTTGCAGCAGGACCTGTAATCACCTCTGTTTGACTGTTACCTGACATATCAGTTCCTACGACCGTAAATGTTTTACCACTTTCATCTCCACTTGCGCTAATTATCGAAGGTCTTTTACCTGCTGTGTCAACAAATACTGCTTTTGTACCAACATTAACTGCCCCTGCTGCTCCATCCGATGCAATTCGAGTTACAGTTTTAAAAATTTTTGTACTTGTTACACTTCCGTTAGCTGTAGGACCCGTAATAACCTCTTGTTGAGACGTCCCATTAATATCTGTACCTGTTATGGTGAAAGATATAGACGATAAGTTATTAGAACTCGCTATAGTTAAAAAGGAATTCAGTGAACTAGAAGCTGCACTTGATTGTGCTCCATCAATAGAAAAGTTTCCAGCTCCGCTCCTAGTTTCGGCATTTACTAAACCATCTGTATCAGTTGATATAACAGAGGCACCGTTTAGTGTTAATGCTGTATTTGCTGTTCCCGTCTGGGAAGCACCAATATTATTGGCATCTGTTGTACCAACAAATTTTAAAAAACTATCTAAGTTCGAACCAATTGAATTTATAGCTATCGATGTAGCTGAACCAATGGACCCTGAATTAATAGAATAATGACCATTAGAGTGAGTAACAATAACAGTTTTACCTGCTGCCGATAAAGTACTATCTCCATTTATAGCTGTCTGAATTGCTGTTGCCATAGCCGCTTCTGAAGAATAATGAGCTGATGGAACAGTTACACTTCCTGATGTTGTTCCGTCGACTGTTAACTGAATTGTATTATTTGAACTAGTGACGTTTGGAGAGGTGTCAGCACTAGTAAGACCCACTATATTTCCTGAAACATATGCTGTCATTGCAAATGTATACCCTCCAGCAACAGGAGCCAAACTTGACCCGCCACTTACTGAAAGAAGGCTTGAAGATGCCGAGTACATTGAGTTGAAGATAGCATCTAAAGAACTTGGATTATTCTTTAATTCAGTTTTTAAAACTGTAGTATTTAGGCTTAGTAAACCATCTTTTTCTGTTCTAACTCCTAAATTAGACAAATAGACACCGTTAGCTCCAAAACCTGATAAAGAGTCTGATGTCAAAGAATTTAGCCTTTTCTTTACACTTTTTATAACAGGGTCGTCAGATAATTCTCCAGAATCTTTAGTAGAAGAACCCCTAAATGTTTTATTATTCAATAATGTCCTAGCTTCGTTAACAGCAGTAACAAAGGATTGTAAGTTAGTTGTTGCATCAGAAGTATTAACAGAACCTGATAAAGTTGCTGGGGTGTCAGTACTTCCTACAATTGTAGATGCTAAAAGATTAATGGAGTATCCTGTAAAAAGATCATTTATAGTATTTGAAGATCTTGTTAAAGATATACCGTCAACAGTAATGGCAGCGTCTGTTCCAGCAACTTTTTGTTTGGACGAGTTTGTGGTTGTATTGTCAATAGTAGACAACCCAGAACCAGATGGATTTTCAGTTGCTGTAATTCTTAAGGCATTTTTTTTTCCGTCACCTGATTTTAAAACTAACGTGAAAGTATCATCACCAGCTCCTAACACACTTGCAACGACTCCGTAATCTAAAGCATTAATCTTATCTTTTAACGACACAAGCGTATCAGTTGACGTCGCAGTAAGAGTGGTTGATGCTTGAGTTGCACTAGCTACAAAACTTCCAGAGGACCAATCACCTCTTTCTAAAACTAAAGACCCTGCTCCAACTAGAGATGTGCTAGAAGTGTAATCTTCAAATGCTAAGGTTTGACCTTTTGCAAGTGTTGTTATAGTTACACTTGAATTAATAGCTCCTGCAGTCGATGGATCAGTAATTGAAGCACTTAAAGCAGTACTAGTTGAACTGACATTTAAAGAAGTGTTTCCAGTAAGCTTTGTTAATGCTGATGAGAGTTTAGAAAGAGAACTTTTAATTTCTGCAATTGCAGAAATAGATGTATTTCTATTATCTATTTTGGATTGAATTTGGCTTTCCTGTGGAGCTTTTTCAGCTTCAACAAGACTGTCAACAATCTGTGTAATATTTAAACCACTTCCAGATGAGTTTATAGCACTTAAATAATCTACTGCCATCAGCGCAACCTAATAATTGATAAATAAAAATTTAAACTAAGTATTTATACGACTATT
>MDTF01010809.1_pt1 | contig 12396 bp, 8 predicted proteins | sample 811191 | NCBI WGS metagenome assembly MDTF01 (sample SAMN05326649, study PRJNA326480) | marine metagenome | isolation source: seawater | place: Southern Ocean | collected 2011
AGAAGCCGCAAGTTGTGAATTGCTTTCAGATTGTATTGTACATTGGTCAAACACAACCAGAAATAATGTGGAAACTATTCCTGCAATGTTGTGAATTGCTTTCAGATTGTATTGTACATTGGTCAAACACAACAGTTTTGATTTCATGAATCCAGTATACATTGTTGTGAATTGCTTTCAGATTGTATTGTACATTGGTCAAACACAACCAATGACAAGGTTTGAAAGATACCTATTATGTTGTGAATTGCTTTCAGATTGTATTGTACATTGGTCAAACACAACGCTGGTTATAAGTGTGCCGAATACGGCCCCGTTGTGAATTGCTTTCAGATTGTATTGTACATTGGTCAAACACAACTCAATAACAGGTGTGAGTATTACAGGAGTTGTTGTGAATTGCTTTCAGATTGTATTGTACATTGGTCAAACACAACAAGCTTTCTGATAATATGGTTAAATGGTTCGTTGTGAATTGCTTTCAGATTGTATTGTACATTGGTCAAACACAACGTAGACGCTTATATTTGAGTAGTAAATCACGTTGTGAATTGCTTTCAGATTGTATTGTACATTGGTCAAACACAACCGTACAACTTTCAAAGTAAAACTATCAACTGTTGTGAATTGCTTTCAGATTGTATTGTACATTGGTCAAACACAACTGCTGAGGAGTACGATGTGTTTCGTCCAGAGTTGTGAATTGCTTTCAGATTGTATTGTACATTGGTCAAACACAACATACATGATTTATGTGACAAATTCAATATGGTTGTGAATTGCTTTCAGATTGTATTGTACATTGGTCAAACACAACATACCGTGTTTGACCTTTTTCATTTTCAGGCAGTTACGCTAAATATTAGAATAAAAAAATGAAAGCTAAAAAAGCTCTAATTGCTGGGGCGTATCAGGCTTTTCAGATTCTGCTTGTCCTCTAAAAAATTCCATCATGCCAAACTGTTTGTCCGTTAATTGAAAAATAATCACTTCTCCACGAGGCGGTAAATTTCTTTTTACGCGTTTGATGTGAACCTCAGCATTCTCTCTACTAGCGCAATGACGTGTGTAGATGGAGTATTGCATCATCGTAAATCCATCATCCAATAATCGTTTTCGAAATAAAGTTGCTTGTTTCCGATCTTTCCTAGTATCGGTTGGTAAATCGTAGTATACAAATACCCACATGATTCGATAAGCGTTAAATCGTTCTGTTGATTTCATACATGGTGGAGAATCTTGAACCTAATCCAAAGTTTGAAACTTTGGATTAGGTGATTTCATTAAATAATCGGATATGCAATCTTGCGTTTCTCCCCTTCAAAACACTGCATCAAACTTGCTGTAGTGCGTTGCATGCCCACCATCAACGGGCTTTTACTTTCTTCAATGACTACATCAATGGTTGGAATAATCAGCAATTCTCTTTTCAATTCGGGTGTCAAATCATCTAAGTCCACATCTTGATATTCTTCTATGATATCCAGTACGATCAGATCAACATAAGGTCTGTAAGGTTCCATCACATCATCAGCCAGGCAAAATGCATTGTATTTGTTACGGTGATGAATTCCTAAAGCAGGCAACATACCACTGGCTACAATACTTCGGGCAACCACTGCTCGCAAAATAGCATACCCGTAATTCAACAGATTATTGGGTGGCTCACCATACCGAACTCTTCTGAAACCGCTTTCAGGCCCCAATAACTTAGCCCAATAATTGGCCGCAGCTCTTCCTTCGTAATTGTCAGGATCTCCGCTGCGTACTTTCGAAGACCAATACAACATGTTTTCAACATCAATTCCCAATCGCTCTAAAACACGTGCTTGATTATCTATTTTACACTTTACCGTTTGTTGCCATAGATTTTTACGAAGAGGTTCGGATGCATCTAGCTGATACCTCAGCTTTTCAGTATAAGTATGGTTGGCTGTCATGGGCATAAACAAACCCGATGGCATGTGGCGCGTATCGCAATTCAAGATAGCTGCATTGTTATCGAGTAAGGCTGTTAGCAATGCTTGTGTAATGGTTACGCGTGGATGATCTAAGATAACCATGCCCACATCTTCAATGGGCACTGTTTTGCTCGGTTGAGCTAGCTCTTCGGGATATTCAACTTTGAGTTGTTGTCTTTCTTTTTTCAGGTAGGCTGGGTTTCCGAAATAGAGTGTTTTTTTGATCATGTAGGTTGTTTTTGTTTTCCATCTGAGATTGAAAAAACAATGCCAAACTGGAAAAATCGACAACTAAAAGATACAACTACTTAATTACGTGCGTGTTAACAAAGTAATCTCGACTCGAGATTTTTAGCTTTTCCAAAGTTTGAAACTTTGGAAAAGCTACTTGGATAAAACTGTAGCTTATTCAATCCCCGTAATTTGAGGTGGGTTTCGATGAACAAATTGAAAGTTTGAAGTGCCATCAAAAAGCTCCAACACTTCATCTCGTTGTATAAAAGTGGGGTTATCTGTAATTAAAGTGCTGTATGAACTGTGCGCCCAGTCTTGTGGGTTTGAAACTAAACTTGCTTCCACCGGATTGTGATGGATGTAGTGGATGAGTTTGATTAGGTATTTGGAGTCTGTAACAGCCTTTCTTTTGAAGTTCTTCATGAAAAGGCTTCCTTTTCGGTTGTTCACTTTATTAAAACTCTGTGTGTAAGAACTAAAGAGTTTTGAAAACTGCTTAGATATTTCTTTTGAGAAGTTTTGCTCTTCTAGATTTTCCAAAGTTTGAAACTTTGGAAAATCTCTATTTTGCTTATTGAAGGCTTTAGAATAAGCATTAAAAAAATTGCTGAATTGTTTAGATAATAGACCTGACAGGTTTGGATTTATTTTCAAAATCTGGAATTTTGATTTTGCTTCTAGCTCTTCCAAAGTTTGGAACTTTGGAAGAGCTTTTAATAATTCCTTTTCACTTTTGATCTTCACCAAAAAATGAAAATGATTCGGCATAATACAATAGCAATAGGTTTGAGCTATTGGTGAAATATAAAGCTGATACTTTTCTAAAAAGAAGCGGTAATTCTCTGCATCCAAAAAAAGCCTCTCGTTCCCATTAGCTCGATTGTATATGTGATACATTCTATCTGGCTCAAGTTGTGCTTGTTTATTGTGCATGGTTGAAAATTGAATGCTATTGAACCACCTCCAAAGTTTGAAACTTTGCAGGTGGTTTTTGATTGTATTTTACTTAACCCGAAGAGATAAAACCAGACAGGTTTCAGAAACCTGTCTGGTTTAATTACGCTCTAGAAATGTTCCCTAGTCGATCTACTTTTAATTTGATGCAACAATCTTTTATCATCTGGTCATCCATACTTCTCTCCATCTTATTTAATGAAGAGAATTCCTCTTTATTAACAATAGAAATCGCGACATCATTTCTAATAAAGAAAGATTGTGCCTTTGAAAAGCTTACAACTTTGTAAATTCTATTAACTTTTTCGCTACTCAGATTTCTAAAATCGATGTTAGAAATATCTTCTACTTCATCTTTAGTCGGTACATACACAATGTCATTTGGTGATAAATGAAATAATAATCTATTTCCTTTTTCATCCTTATCAGGCACACTACTAAGCCCTTGTTTCTGCCTTTCAATTACAATATTCAATGGTATGGTTTCGTATATCCTTTTTTTAGTCTTGTTATCAAAATAAATAGCAAAAAACAAGTTAGTACCCTTAGCAGCTTCGACATACTTGGTCTTTTTATTCCCCTCATAGCCTACGGGATACTTAGTTCCAACCTCAAAAATACGAACCTTTAATATTGGCTTATGCGGTTTTCCATCGTTAAAAAAATGAATACTTCTATTCATGTCTTCTATTCCCTCTGGAGAAAAAGCCAAGTCTGGTTTTCCACCTTTACTGAGTAGGTAATTTTTTAAAATCTTTTGTATCCCAGTATCTGTTATAGAATCAATAACTTTTTGATTAAAAGAGGTGTCTAAATTCTTGCGTGTAGCTGTCAATATCTTCCCCTTTGGAACTTTTATTCTAGGTAGTTCAACAAAACCCGAAACTGTTTCTTTATGCATTGGCTTTCTAATAGCCCAATTCACACCTTTTTGCTCAACTTTAACTTTTTTACCATTTTCTATTTTCTCATAATAATTTGTGGCTTTGTTTATTACCCTAAGGTTCTGCTTAAAGCTAACAACAATTCCTTCTAGTTCATTTTTGACATCTACTGTAAAGCCAGACCATGGTTTATTAAAAATCCATTTGTAATTACCATCTTTATCTGGCTTTGTTTTGAAACACAAGCTGTTTTTTAATTGAGTCCTAAGTTCTATTTGCTTTTTCTTTCTTGCCTCACTTTTTAAATCTTCAACTTTTGCAGAGGTGTTATTCAAGTAGTTCACATGACTCCTAGTTGCACATGCTATAACCAATGCATCCATTGCATGATGGCGATGATCAATACGCTTCTTTTGAAATCCTTTAGAAAGTTCTAATGGCACCGTAGGTAAATACTTTTGATACTTATCGTTCCAAGAAGTAAAATCATTGCTCTCTGTCAGCTCATTCATTCGCTGAAACCTAGGTAAGATTAAATCATTCCAAACACCATTTATACCCCAATCCTGTTTTAACTTACTGGTAATTTTACCATTAATAGATATAATGTTATTGGAGTTTACACCATCGTCATTTTTATCAGACCTTACAATATTTGACAAGAGATTTGTAACGAATTTGCTTATATATCGTGTATCGTTCAATTGGCGCTCAATCATTTTATCAGGAATATCTTCCAACAGCAGCTTACTTCTCTTTGATCTATTTTTATGGAAATGGTTATTGACAAATTCGGTATATACTTCTTCATTTAAAATCTCAACCACTCCAAAAACAGTTGAAACCTTTTGACCGTGATGATTTTTTATAAACTCTAAACCTAACTGCCTATCCTTTAAGCTATTTACTTCAGACTCACAAATCACCTTATTACTTATACTATCATCAAAATATCTACTTTGAGGAATAACGTGTTCAATTTCGTATGCAGAAGTAAAAAGCTTATTTAATGGAATAGGCCTACCTGTATATGGCGACTTGTATTTTTGTTCTAACCAAAGTTTGTAACGTTGAATTTCAGATTTTGAAGGCTCAGCTTTATGACTGATTCTTTCTATCTCATCAGGAACATCAATTCCTGAATTAAGTACTCCTTCTTCATATATTTTTAAAGCTTCTTGCTGCATTGGAGAGTAAGGACGTACATTTTCTACTGATTTATCATTTAACAACTCTGATAATATTGACTTGATACGTAAATTGGTATTCTCATTTTCAGCAATCGTATTTGATATTCGCTTACGTTTGTCTGATGGGTTTTTTAAATCGCGCCCAAGCTCGATATGGATCTCATCAAAGAAATCTTTTTCTCCTTTTCCAAACTGATTCCAAATATCTTTTACAACCCTCAATGTTTCTGTAACAACCTGTTCTACAATAGGATTACGCAATGAATGCTGTTTAAATTCACGTAAATAATCATCTAGATCAGCAACCGAACTCCATTTTCCAGCATCACTAGCCTCAGAGTGACGATCGTATACAATGTATTGAGCCAACCATAACTGTAGCCCTTGGAAATGTACATGCTCAGTTAAATTTATTGCCTTTTCACGGACTCTATTTTGAATCTCCTCATCAAATTCACCTGAAATTAATTTATCAATACGAGATTTAATTTTAGAATCAATATTATCCCATTCCCAATATTTGCCCGTTCTCATCAGTGGCAAAAGCTTCTTAATTGCTTTTTCAGAATACCTACCATATTCACTCACATAAGGTTTATGATTTTTAAAACTCTCTTTAAATGAATTTATGTCAATGCTATTTCTATCTGCAAAGGTCTTTAAAGCCTTTTCAAATTCGTTTTTATCTGTTACGGAATAAATAATATGCCACAGTTGCTGCTCAATTTTTCTTGTAAAAAAATCAACTGGTACATTTTCTACCTTTTCTAATCTCCTGCCAATTTCATAGCCCGTTTCATTCATGGGATATTTTTTAGACTTTTCATCTTCTTTATCCTTTGAATCATCAAATACATAGTTCCAACGATATTTAGCAATTTCTTTTGCTAACTCCGTTTTTAAAGCTTTTGGTTTCGCATTTGGGAATTTTGCATTTACTAAAGGTTCAAGGAAATAATTCAAAATGTCTATATGATTAACTTCTTTTTTGGACATCAGAAAACCGAACAACTTTTCTTGATCTTCAGTGCTTTTAATGAATTTTGATGTTAAATCGGCATCATCTTTTTTAGAATAAATTTTTAGGTTATACATCCATTGCCATACCCTAAATTCTTGGTAGTAAGGATTAGATTTTGGAATACCCTTAAGAAATTGAGTTTGCTCTAGTCCGTCTTTAATCTTGTATGTTTTATACTCCAAAGAGCAATTTCCAATTGATGTCTTTTGACTTTTCAAGGGGCGTTGGTAAAAAATAATGTCATTTAAAAACAAGTGAACAAAATCATTCTTGCTTTTTAACTGAAGCCGGTGCCCTTCATTACTTCTGTACAATTCTCTTATGCAGCCATTGTATAAATCGGTTGTAAATAATTCTGGCTGTAATTCAATTTGTTTTTTCAGAATAGCTTTTAATTCTTTCTTATAAAACTTCCTTTCAATAGTGCGAACTAACTTACCTCTTATTTTCTGAGACGGATTTTGTAATAAAGCTTCGTAAATATACGCTCCCACTGTTTTATCTGAATTTATAATTTCTTGTTCCGTTTTCTTTTTAAGTAAAGTCCAATCATCTTCCTTAGGAGCTCGAAAACTTCTTTTCGGCTCACCCTCTTTATTGGTCTTTATAGATCCATCATCATTAACATCAGTAGTTACAATGAAGTCTTTGACTTTTCCCTTCCAATCAGATAAATCAGTTTTGCTTGAACGTCTATATACCCATCCATTTTCAAGAACTAATGAATACCAAGTTTCTCCCTTTTTATTGAGCTCTTCATCTGATTGGATGTCAACAATCTTAAGAGAGTGAAATTCTACAAGTTTATTTGGGTTCTCTTCTTCTTCTTCCCCTCGCAACTGATAATAGCCTCGTTTCTGATTAAAATTGAGAATTATCCATGCTAATTCTTCTTTTTTAATTTTTTGAGTTATGGCTTTCTTACGTAAATAATAAATTGTCCAATCATACGGAATCTTCGAATCATGGCCATTTGCAACAAAAGCTTCAACCATTTCATCAAACGACTCTTGAAAAATAAATTCAAAATTGCCCTTCTCATTTTTATTCCATGCCAGCTTAGGTTCTAGATTTTCTCTGAATTGCCCTAATCTTTTTTCAAAATCTATTTGCAGAGCATAATGTTTTGGAAGAAATCCAAGAACGTTTAGAACTCTATGTAATCTTTCCCTTCGAAGTAAGTGTCTTTCACGTAACCTTCTAACTCCACGATAACTCGTTCTTTCAGCTGTTTGAGAAATTGTATTCCCTTTTCCGAAATCACCGATTAAATCTTGGCTCATTGGAATTATTCGACTTCCGATCCCTAGTATTTTACCTTGCTTTTTCTTAAAATCTTGTTCAATCAAAGCCCATCCAATGGAGTTAGTTCCCAAGTCCAATCCTAAAATTCTTTTCATTATATAGAGGTTATTTTATTATACTTGTATTACAATTTGAAAGCAATTCACAATAAGGATTATTCCGTTGTGAAAACATTTAGTGCCTCGGCTATCTCCGGGGCTTTTTCTTTTCTATTACTTTCCTTTGAAATTCGGTGGTGCAGATTTGAAGTCATTTCACTGGTTTTTGGTTTTAGAGTATTCTAAAATAAGAAGTTTTATTTCAATAAATAAGCCAATTGTTCTCATTCTGGTAAATTAGAATCATTACACACTAGTTAATGATTTGGTAAATGGCTTAAACTTTAAGGGCGGTGAAGCGTTTTTGATAACTTCGAATCTACATTCCTTGAATTATGGAAATAGAAGTAGCCAGAATAAATGATAAATTCCACTTTAAAGCTGGAAATGGATTAGCTGAAATTCCTATTGGAGCGGCAGCATCTATGGGTGATACAGAACATGGTTTTCGCCCGATGCAATTGATGTTAACCGCTTTGGCTAGCTGTATGTCTATTGATGTTTTGAACATATTATACAAGAAAAGACAAACAGTTGATGACTACCGAGTTAAAGTAGCAGCAACCCGCACAGAAGGTGTTCCATCAATATTCAAAACCATAACGGTTGAAATACATGTGAAAGGCGAGGTGAAAGCATCTGACTTTACTAAAGCCATTGAATTAAGTAGAGATACTTACTGCTCTGTCTACAAAATTTTAAAAGAAACTGCCACAATCGAAATCAAACCCATTTTAAATGAAGAAGAACAGCAAACACTTTGAAACGCTGGCCATACGAACACAAATGGAGCGCACCCATCAGAAAGAACATTCGGCTCCTTTGTACCTAACTTCTAGTTACTGGTTTGAGTCGGCTGAAGAAGCAAAAAGTCTCTTTGCTGGTGAACAAGAGGGTAATATTTATTCGAGATATACCAACCCGAATAACAGCGAACTTGCAGAAAAACTCTGCCTACTTGAAGGTACCGAAACTGGATTTACTACTGCAACGGGTATGGCCGCTGTTTATGGTACATTTAGCGCTTTGCTCAAACAGGGTGACCACATAGTTTCATCAAGTGCCATCTTTGGAAATTCATTTAGTGTAATAACTGAAATTTTACCCAAACAAGGGGTTGATTTCTCTTTGGTTCCTGTTGATGAGAACGAGGCATGGGAAAAGGCAATTACTCCTAAAACGAAGATGTTGTTTGTGGAGTCACCTTCAAACCCAACTTTAAAGATTGCTGATTTAGCATTCTTAGGAGAATTAGCCAAAAAACATGAACTGATTTTGGTTGTAGACAACTGCTTTGCTACTCCATATCTGCAACAACCAACGAAATTCGGAGCTGATCTAGTTTTACATTCAGCAACAAAATACATCGATGGGCAAGGCCGTGTTTTGGGTGGTGCCATTTTGGGCAAGAAACAATACGTTGATGCTTGCTTTGACTTTGTAAAGAAAACGGGAGCTGCTCTCTCGCCATTCAATGCTTGGGTACTTTCTAAGAGTTTAGAAACCTTGGCTGTTCGAATGGACAGACATTGCGATAATGCCGAAAAAGTAGTTGATTTCTTAGATCAAAGCGATGATGTTGAAGCAGTGCTTTATCCGTTTCATCATTCCAATCCAAGAGTTGAAATTGCCAAAGCACAAATGAAAAAAGGCGGTGGACTTGTGGGTTGTTTAGTAAAAGGTGGATTAGACAGAGGTAGAAAATTCTTGAATGCTTTGGAGATGATTTCGCTTTCAGCAAATTTGGGAGATACGCGAACTATTGCAACGCATCCGGCATCAACAACACATTCAAAAATGACTGAAGAAGAACGATTAGCTGTTGGAATTGAAGCTGGTTTTGTTCGTTTTTCTATTGGGTTAGAAAATGCTGATGACATCATAACTGATATCGCGCAAGCTTTAAAAGCTTCCAGATAAATTAAACCGGTATAAAGTAAAAAGCATCACTTCAATTGGAGGTGATGCTTTTCTGTTTTATGCACTTAAGAACACTGTAAACTGTGCTCCTTTGTTTTCGCCTTCGCTGTGAGCTTCAATTTTCCCGCCTTGTTTTTCGGCAAGTAACCGAGAGAGGTATAAGCCTAATCCACTTGATGATTCACCCATCGTACCTTGTTTACCGTACTTCGTAAACTTATTGAAAATGTGCTCTTTCACTTCAGGATCAAAACCCAAACCTTGATCAATTACAGATAAAATATACTGCCCATCTTCTTGTCGACCTTTAATACGAATCAAGCCTCCTTTGTGTGAAAATTTAATGGCATTTGTAACCAAATTATCAATGATGTGCTGCAAAAATTCGGGCTGACATCTTATTTCATCACTTGGAGAAACAAGTAACTCAACTCTTAAATCTTTTTGCTCAATATTAGGTTGGTGTACCTTTAATTCGGAATTTATGAACTGATGGATTAAAATAGGAGAAAGTGATTTTTCACTTATTCCAATGCTATCCGTTTTTAGCAATAAGAGCGTATCTCTTAAAATATTAAGTGTTTTGTTTCCTAACTTTTGAAGCTCGTGAGCCTCCATTTTAATGGTTTCATCTTTGGCGTCTAGTTCCATAACCTCACTGAGATTAATCATTGTACCTATAGAACTTCTGATATCGTGAGAGATTAAACCAATAATGTCTTCTTTCTCACGAATTACCCGATCAGTTACTTTAATGGTAGCTCTTAAGTCTTTTAAAAGCTGACCCATTTCATCATTGTACGAAGTTGGAATGGTAATAATCTCCTTCGATTCTCTGTATTTTTTCAAAGCTTCAGATGCTAGGGATACTGGCTTGATCAATTGATTCAAAACCCAAAGTGTAATTCCTGTAGCAACCAACGTTAGCGCCAATACAATTCCAATAATTTCTCCATTTGTAAAAGAGCCATTCGTACTGAAAAGAATAAACAGTATCACTCCAATTAAAGGAATGTGTATACCTAAAAAAGTGATGATTAAAAATTTGTGAGCGTATGATTTAAGCCAACTGATTTGGTTTAAAAAAGAATATATTTTCATAACTAAGAGGAGCTGATTGATTGAGAACTGTAAAAATAACCCGCTACCTATTAACTGTAGAGATTTAACACAACTGATTGATAATCAACAAAAATTAAATTTCAAAACAGATAATAATTCTGAATTTACAATAAAAGCATAGCTTTAATTCTACTTAAAGAGCCACTTTTCGAGTTTCTGTTAAACCATTCTGCAAATGAACTTGAACAATGTACACTCCGTGATTATCAACTCGGAAGAAATAATTAGATTGATTGACTTTGGCACTATGAATTAATCTGCCTGAAAGGTCATACACAGAACACGATTTAATGGATGCATCACTAATGAGTTCAGCAGCTTTGTTTTTTGGTATAATTACCACTTGATTAGAAGCTACCGATTCAATTCCAGTAAAGTTTGAATCTGGCGGAGCTAAAAGATCTTCACACTCATCAGGAGTTCTTTCTAAAACCCTCTGAATCAACAATTCGAAACGATTTTTATAGGTGTTTGCGTTGAGGTTTATAGCCGATAAATCAGAAACCAATTGCAACGTCTGATTTTCTTTATCACGCAACAACAGCTTTAGATTATCCCAATCACCTTTTGTTGAGTCTAAAACCAAGGTGTAAGCTCCATCAGCTGGAATCTCAAAACCTAACAGAATACGCTTAGATTGGTTAAAATTTATGGGTTCAATACTTTGGAATACGAAATCACGATCATCAATGCTTGTGTAAGCGTTAAAACCATTCCAATTGTACATTTTGCTGATGTCGTAAACATAATCTACACCATCAGATGCATTGGCATCAATATAAACTCGAAATGCATCAGAAAGTCCGTTTCCTTCTAAATGGAAATAAGCCACCTGATGATTATTTGACGAACTTCTGAAAGTTGTGTTATCTCCATCGCGCATGGCATTGGTAAAGCTGACAGTTCCATCGTTTAATGCTTCAACAAAAAATCCTTGAGCAGAGCCAATGTAAATGTTATCACCAGATGTATATGTCTCGTATTGACCACTGGTTAATGATCCTCCAGAGCGCACATAAAAGTAAACAGCATTGGTAATATCACCCGTTCCACCATTGTAATTCGTAGAAAGAAAATCGTCTAAAGAAATAGCACTCGGATAAGGATTTCCGATCAAATTCCAATCGTTACCACCTGATGAAGGGTCAGTAACAGAATCGGTTTCTACAACACTGTAAGTATAAGTTCCGTTGTTGATTTCTCCGGTAAAAGAACGCGTGGTATTTGTAGGAGAACCGGGCATTAAATATCCTCTGGAAATATCCATAATTCCATCTGCTCCATTCGTTGCCAAATTAGATGCTGACCAAGTTCCCGTATTTCCCAAACAACTCCATGAATTACCCAACTGAAAATCGTATCTCCAATCTTGAATCACTTCATCAAAAACGAACATATCGCAGTGATTACTACCCGTAAAAACGCTAGTTAAAGTTGCCGATGAAATGGGAGAACTCCACAAATTGTAATCTGTTGAATCATTTAGTCCAGCCCTTTCAATGATATAGCTTCCAGAGCAAGCTGCATTTAAATCTGCAACGCTAGTTTGAATGATTGAAGCACCGTCTTTCACCGTAATTTCGCCATTGTTATGGAAATAACCATTTACCGTAAGGTCAGTTCCGCTAGACATCAAATGAAATTGAAACAGTATCAGCTGTTTCACGAGTAATATCTTGAACCTTTAACGAATGAAATTTCGACATC
>MDTF01009141.1_pt1 | contig 12393 bp, 8 predicted proteins | sample 811191 | NCBI WGS metagenome assembly MDTF01 (sample SAMN05326649, study PRJNA326480) | marine metagenome | isolation source: seawater | place: Southern Ocean | collected 2011
CAATATAGGGAAAGGTTGTGTTTCAAAAGCTTCGGATGACTACATATTAGCATGCAGGATAATTAGTCTAAAAAGTAAATTCGTTTGTAACGTGTGCAAAAATAGTTTCTCTGTTTTTAAAGAGATTAAAAAATTAATATAAAACAAATCTATTATTGTCTTAAATTGTCGTGGCGGAGAGTGGGTTGGTCTAAGGTGTAATTCCATTTATTATATAGATTTATTAAATTTTTAAACTGACGTGAATATCATAGAATTAGATGCTGGGCTGTTAGTTAGAGAAATAAAAATAGTAAGCGTGAAGGTAATGTTGAGTTTACAGGTATTACAAAAGGTACCTGTTCTAACGAATCAAAAATTTCCACAGAATCAATTGCTGTTAGTGATGTGAATTCCACAATAGAAATTTCAAGCAATGACTTTATAATTTCAATTGATAAGCTAACAGGCGGGTATAGAATATATAAAGGATAAATGTTAATCGAAGAATCTAGCTATGATGTTTTGTACCAAAGTGACTTAACCCATCTAATGCTTCAGTAAATCGATAAAACTTAATTATGTGAGCTTATAGATTTCCATGACCCAGTAAATCTTCATCAAGAGTTATATTAGTAAATTGCTCGAGCATAAAATAAATTATCGTGCAATAGTACTAAACCCATCCTATATCATAGAGGAAAAAAAATGATTTACGTAATAGGGGCTGGCTATATGGCTCATGAATATGCTCGTGTACTTAAGGCTTTGAAAAAACAGTTTTTAGTTATCGGCCGCGGTAAAACAGCAGTTAATAAACTTAAGTCTGATTTAGATGTTGAGGTCTTTTCTGGAGGCTTGGCCCACTTTCTATTAGAAAATAAGCAAGTTCCTGATTTTGCCATTGTATGTACCCCTGTTGAATCTTTAGCTGCTATTACCATGGACCTACTCGCATTTGGTGTAAAAAAAATACTGGTCGAAAAACCTGGCGCACTCTCAGTTGAAGAGCTTGATGAAATCAAGGGTCTTGAAGTAGAAAAAAATGCAACCGTTCTAATTGGCTACAATCGTAGATTCTATCAAGCCACTTTAGCACTTGAAGCGAAGTTAAAAGAAGAAGAGCTTGTTGCGGCCAATTTTGAAATTACAGAATGGTCTCACAGAATTGAAAATGAGCCTCACGCTGATTTGGTTAAACAAAAGTGGGTACTCGCAAATACTTCACATGTCATTGATTTAGTTATGCACATTAGTGGCCAATTTAAAGAGTTGTCAACATTCACGACTGGGAGTTTAGTTTGGCATAAATCAGCAGCAAGATTTGTCGGCTCAGGGATAAGCGATCGTGATGTATTGATATCCTATTTTGGTTATTGGGACGGACCTGGACGATGGTCTGCAGAATTCATTACTACAAAAAATAGGTATATTTTTAGGCCGATGGAAAGGTTACAAATCCAAAAAATTGGTAGTGTTGCAGTTGAGTTTGATAATTTTGTTAATTATTCAATTGATGAAGATTTTAAACCAGGATTGTATTTACAAACCGAAGCCTTTTTATCTGAATATAATCAAAAATTATGTACTATAGATGAACAGTTGTTAGCTTTTTCAATATACAATAATATGGCAAACTACTAGTAGTAAATAACGATTTTTGCTCGAATCAAGTGAAACACATAAGCAAGTGGATCGTAATTATCGTGAATTTAAGCTTAAACTTATGCACAAATCCGGCGAAACGCATTGTCAAGGAGCAGCCAACAGGGGGTTTTTTTGCCGTCTATCTTGAAGAATGTCGGATTCGTCAGGACGATAGATCAGTTTGTTGAATTGTGTCGCCAAGCCAAACGAATACGCCGTAATAATTGCCCAGAATATATCAGCAGTTTTCTAGCAACTTTGGCTATAAGTAAAGGCTGTGTGATCCGATTTATTGTAGGCGCCAACAAATCGGAGCCTATAACTTAGCCCCAAACTTCTATACCCTATACCATTGCAATCAATGGACGAGCGGAGGTGTTCCATGAACAACAAAGCACGAACCACTCACTGGCAGAAGAACATTAACAAAAGGCAGAATGCGCACATATGCATATCCTCAACCATATCGGTGGAGCGGATACATTAGAGAAAGTAGAACCATTATTGCCTCGGAACTTACCACAGGCTATTACGCAGAAGTAGGTGCTGATTCAAGGGAGCTTACTATTTATCTAACCAGGAACCCTCAACAAAACGCCTATGTTGAGCGTTACAAGAGAACGGTTAGGTATGACTGGTTGAATCATTACTTGATTGATAGCATTGAAGATGTCCAAAATCATGCAATTCAATGGCTTTGGATCTACAATAACGAGCGTCCAAATATGGCGTTAAATGGCATTACGCCAATGATGAAGTTGCCCGCTGCGTAAATCTCTACTTTTAACCTAGGTTATTAATAGGGGGATTACCGCAGCTGTTTGCTAATAAAAAGAGGGATAATATAGTGAGTATATGTGCAGTTGTCCTAGCTGGTGGCTCAGGGACTCGCCTATGGCCTCTTTCGAGGACTGAACATCCTAAGCAGTTTTTAGCTGTAAATGGCGAAAGTACTATGCTGCAAGATACGATAAGTCGAATGTTAAAGTTGGATGTGAGGTCTTCAATAACCATTTGTAACGAAAAGCATCGTTTTTTTGTCGCAGAGCAGCTTCGCGAAATTAACAAATTAGGGGCTATTGTTTTGGAACCAATTGCTAGAGATACTGCGCCGGCAGTCGCGTTGGGAGCGTTCCTAGCTAAAGATGATCCTTTGTTGCTTATTCTTGCAGCAGATCATGTTATTCAAAATGACGACGCTTTCATTAAAGCAGTGCATAACGCTATTCCGTTAGCAGAAGCTGGGAAGCTTGTCTCTTTTGGTATCGTACCTAGTTCTCCTCATACAGGTTATGGGTATATCAAGAGGGGTGATAGACAAGGTGATGGTTTTGTCGTCGATAAATTTGAGGAAAAGCCATCAAGTGCTTTAGCTGAAGAATATGTTTCTTCAGGAGATTTTTATTGGAATAGTGGTATTTTCTTGTTCAGAGCGAGCCGCTATCTTGAAGAATTAAAAAAATTCCGTCCTAAAATTTATGATTCCTGTAAATTATCTGTTGACCGAGCTGAAGTTGATTTAGATTTCCTTAGAGTTAACAAAGAAGCACTGGAAGCTTGCCCTATTGAGTCTATTGACTATGCAGTAATGGAAAATACCTTAGATGCCGTTGTTGTTCCATTGAACGCAGGTTGGAGTGATATAGGGTCTTGGGATTCTCTTTGGGAAATAAGTGAAAAGAATTCCAATGGTAACGTAGTGCGTGGCGATGTGATTACTTATAATACCACCAACTCATATGTGCGTAGCGATGACAAGTTAGTCACAGTTATAGGTGTTGATAATTTAGTTGTCACTGTAACTAAAGATGTTGTCATGATAGCAAATAAAGACGATGTTCAGGACGTAAAAGAAGTCGTTGGGCTGTTAAAGCAAGCTGCACGCTTTGAATGGGAGTCGCATAGAGAAGTTTATCGTCCATGGGGGAAGTACGACTCTATAGATGTTGGAGAACGCTATCAAGTTAAGCGTATAACGGTCAGACCGGGAGAAAAGCTAAGTGTTCAGATGCACCATCACCGAGCGGAGCATTGGGTTGTTGTTTCGGGTACGGCAAGCGTAACTAATGGTGAGAAAACGTTCTTGTTATCTGAAAACGAGTCGACATATATTCCTGTGGGAATTGTGCATTCACTTGAAAATCCAGGGAAAGTAGATCTCGAAATCATTGAGGTTCAGTCAGGTTCTTATCTTGGAGAGGATGATATTGTCAGGTATGAAGATATCTATGGTCGAACAGTCATCAAATAAATAATATTTTAAATTAATCAAATTTAGGAGAGGGACTAGTATGAAAACTGCATTGGTTTGTGGCGCAGGAGGGTTTATAGGATCACACCTTGTAAATCGACTTAAGGGTGAAGGGTTTTGGGTTAGAGGAGTTGATTTGAAATTCCCAGATTTTTCGGAGACTAATGCGGATGACTTTATCGTCGGAGATTTACGCAATCAGATTTTAGTTGACAGTGTCATCAATCAAAAGTTCGATGAAGTCTACCAGCTTGCAGCCGATATGGGGGGGGCCGGATATATTTTCACTGGTGAAAATGATGCAGGTATCATGCATAACTCTGCCACTATTAATTTAAATGTTCTAGAAGCGTGTCGTAAAAGAAATAATAAAAATATTTTTTATTCATCTTCAGCTTGTATGTATCCAGAATATAATCAATTAGATCCAGATAACCCAAATTGTGCCGAAGAAAGCGCTTATCCTGCAAATCCAGATAGTGATTATGGATGGGAAAAGTTATTTTCCGAAAGGCTATATCTCGCATATAACAGAAATTATGGAATGAATTGCAAAGTGGCCAGGTACCACAACATTTTTGGGCCGGAAGGTACGTGGGACGGTGGAAAGGAAAAGGCACCTGCTGCAATGTGTCGAAAGGTGGCGGTTGTAGATAATGGTAGTGCTATCGAGGTTTGGGGCGATGGTGCGCAGACTCGCTCTTTTCTTTTTATAGATGAATGCTTGGAGGCTACAATCCGCCTAATGAGGTCTGATTTCGGGGGCCCCGTTAACATAGGGTCTGATGAGATGGTCACAATTAATGAACTTGTCGAGATTATAAGGTCTTTTGCACAAAAGAAATTCACGGTTACTCATATAGATGGGCCAACTGGTGTTCGAGGCCGAAATTCAGATAACCAGCTTATTCAAGAAAAGCTAGGATGGGCGCCGAGTGCCAGTTTGAGTGATGGAATAGAAAAAACATATACTTGGATCCAAGACCAGATCGCAAGGTCACAATAATGGGTTCTATTGGCCTTTGTATGCATCTACATCCCAAGTCACGTTAATTCCATTTGAATGTTAGGAGAATTAACAAGACTGCAAAGCAAATTGTTTGAATATGCTTGGTGTGGGAGCGACGCCCTCAAAGCCATAGACCCTAGGTAATGCCCCCACTCAGTTGACGCATTGCTATGATCACAGCCCTGATTAGCTGGGGGTATTGCGCGGCCTCTTTATTATATTAACTACCATGTGTTGACTTGACTAGAAGGATACGATGAAAATTATTCCAGATTCTAATTCAAAAATTGCTATTATAGGATTGGGTTACGTAGGATTGCCGCTAGCTGTTGAATTTGGTAAGCGGCGGCCAGTTGTCGGCTATGATATTAATCAACAGCGTATAGATGAGCTAAGTAAAAATGTTGACAAGACTCTAGAAGTCACAATTGAAGATTTGGAACTATCATCTAACTTATCATTTAGTTCACAGTTATCTGACATAGCAGACTGTAGTATCTATATAATTACGGTTCCTACGCCTATCGATAGTGCTAATAGACCTGAGCTAACCCCTTTGCGTAAAGCTAGTGAGTTAGTATCGAGTGTGCTAGCCAAAGGAAACATAGTCATATACGAGTCAACTGTCTACCCAGGCTGTACAGAAGAATTTTGTGTTCCAGTTCTCGAAAGTGTTTCAGGATTAACTTTTAATGAAGATTTTTATTGTGGGTATAGTCCAGAACGAATTAATCCTGGCGACAAGGAAAATACCTTAACTAAAATCATTAAGATTACTAGTGGTTCTACGCCCGAGGTAGCATCTATTGTTGATCAACTATATTTGAATATTATCACAGCTGGTACATTTCCTGCCTCAAGTATAAAAGTAGCAGAAGCAGCTAAAGTTATCGAAAATACTCAAAGAGATTTGAATATAGCTCTGGTCAATGAGTTGTCAGTCATTTTTGATCTGCTAGATATAGACACCATAGACGTACTGGAGGCGGCGGGGTCAAAATGGAATTTTCTTCCGTTTCGGCCAGGTATGGTAGGGGGGCACTGTATCGGTGTTGATCCATATTACCTAACCCACAAAGCTGAAATGATTGGCTACCACCCAGAGGTAATACTAGCTGGACGAAGAATAAACGACAATATGGCAACTTATGTAGCGAATAGTTTAGTGAAACGTATGGTTGCTAATGGCATCGATGTTTCACAATGTAGGGTTGGAATTCTGGGTATTACCTTTAAAGAAAACTGTCCTGATATCCGCAATAGTAAAGTGGTTGATTTAATATGTGAGTTAGAATCATGGGGAATTGAAGTTTCCGTAACAGATGCTTGGGCCTCACGAGAAGAAGTGAACTCAGAGTATGGATTAGATCTAGTAACGATTGATGAAACGTCAAAATTAGATGCGCTGGTCGTTGCGGTTGGCCACAATGAATATAGAGAGCTAACGGCAAAACAGCTTATAAAAATGGTTTCTAGCCTTAAGCCAGTAATTTGTGATGTTAAAGCAATTTATGATCGGCAAGAGCTTAGCGAGGCAGGATTTACGGTATCTAGATTATAAAATTTATTGGAATAATAAAATGAAAAATTTCGCTTTAATTGGTGCTGCTGGATATATTGCACCTCGTCATTTGAAAGCAATTAAGCAAACAGGAAATAATTTGTTATTGGCTTTAGACATTAATGACTCTGTAGGTATTATGGATTCTCATTTCCCGGAAGCTGAATTTTTTACAGAGTTTGAAGAGTTCGCGGCTTTTGTAGATGATTTAGGTTTCCGGGGAAAAAAACTTGATTATATCTCGATTTGTAGTCCAAATTATCTACACTCACCTCATATGAAGTATGCTCTAAAAAATGGTATCGATGTGATTTGTGAAAAGCCATTAGTCCTAAGTAACAAGGATCTGGATATCCTTAATGGGTATGAAAAAGAATATGATTCAAAAGTGTATTCTATTCTGCAGTTGAGGCTGCATCCCTCAATTATTGCACTACGGGAAAAAGTAGAGGCATCTCCAGTTGACCATGTTTTTGACGTTGACCTTACTTACCTTACATCAAGGGGCAAGTGGTACTTGAAATCTTGGAAAGGAGTCGAGCAAAAGTCAGGAGGTATTGCAACGAATATTGGTGTTCACTTCTATGACATGCTTCACTTTATCTTTGGAGACGTGTTGCACAACGAGGTGCACTATCGAGATGAAAAGACATCATCAGGATACCTTGAATACAAAAAAGCCAAAGTGAAGTGGTTTCTATCTATTGACGCGGCAAATTTGCCAGAGAATGCTGTTCAAGGAGAGAAGTTGACCTATCGAAGCATAACTATAGGTGATGAAGAGCTTGAGTTTTCAGCTGGTTTTACTGACCTTCATACACAAAGTTACCAAAATATATTAGCTGGGAGAGGTTTTGGTATAGAGGAAAATCGGTCCGCCATTAAAACTGTAGAGACCATTCGGAACAACAAAATTGTAAAGGCTGGTCAGAGAGGACACAAACTTCTACCAAAGGTAATGGGTAACTGAAATGTTATATTATGTAGATCAGAGTGCAATCTTAGACGACGGGGTTCAGATTGGTGAGGGTTCTAGAGTATGGCATTTTGTCCATATTTGCGGGGGCGCGAAAATTGGTAAGAACGTTTCTCTTGGTCAAAATGTTTTCATTGGAAATAAAGTGACAATTGGAGACAGTTGTAAAATACAAAATAATGTTTCTGTTTATGACAACGTTCATTTGGAAGAAGGGGTTTTTTGTGGTCCAAGTATGGTATTTACTAATGTTTATAACCCACGATCGCTAATTGAGAGAAAAGAGGAATATCGGCCGACTTTAGTAAAAAAAGGAGCCACGCTTGGTGCTAACTGCACAGTTGTATGCGGTATCATTATTGGCAAGTTCGCTTTTATAGGTGCGGGTGCAGTTGTGAATAAGGATGTGCCTGCTTATGCATTAATGGTGGGTGTTCCAGCGAAACAAATAGGCTGGATGAGTGAATATGGTGAAAAACTAGATCTGCCAACTCAAGGCAATGGGCAGACACTGTGTGAGCATACCGGACAAAAATATCACTTGAAAGGCGACACATTAACAGTTGGTAATGACTAGTATGAATATAGATTTCGCTAATTTACAATTGCAGTATCAAACATACAAAGCTGATATTGATAATAATATTTCCAAAGTACTTAATAACTCTAATTACATTATGGGCAAAGAAATTCATGAATTAGAAGGTGCCCTGGAAAAATTTACCGATGTAAAACATGCTATTGTGTGCTCGTCTGGAACAGATGCATTGTTGTTGTCTATGATGGCAATAGGTATTCAACCGGGTGATGAAATAATTACTCCCCCTTTTACCTTTATATCCACAGCTGAGACTATTGCCTCACTGAAGGCTAAACCAGTATTTGTAGATATCGATCCAGACACTTTTAATATTGACGCTAATTTAATTGTTGCAGCTATTACAGATAAAACCAAAGCCATTATGCCCGTGAGTCTATATGGGCAACCTGCTGATATGGAAGACATTCAGTTGATTGCAGATAAACACAACTTAAAGGTGATAGTCGATGGTGCTCAAAGCTTTGGAGCGACCTACGGTGATAAAACGGATAGTAATTTAGGTGACATTTCAACAACGAGTTTTTTTCCAGCAAAGCCATTTGGCTGTTATGGTGACGGGGGAGCTGTGTTTACCAATGACGACAATTATGCTGAAAAAATTAAAATCATGCGTATACATGGGCAAAATAAGCAATATCACCACAAATATATAGGTATAGGTGGTCGGTTGGACACAATTCAGGCCGCTATATTGTTAGCGAAATTACCACACCTTGGTAATGAGCTATTGGCCCGTCAGCGAGTCGCAGATCGTTATACGGGTGGATTATGTAAGAGTTTAGATACCCCATTAATAAAACCAAACCGATCAAGTGCGTGGGCGCAGTATACTGTAAGAGTCGTCGACAGAGACCGTGTCCAATCTAAACTAAAAAGTAGTGGTATACCTACCGCAGTTTATTATCCAGTGCCATTACATTTACAAGAGTGTTTTGAGTATTTGAATTACAACAAAGGTGACTTTCCGCACGCGGAACAAGCATCTAAAGTTGTAATGAGTCTTCCTATGAATCCTTTTCTTACTAACAATGAAATTGATTATGTAATTGAACAGCTAGTCTAAGAAAATGTAGACGTTATAGAAGGTTTTGAGGCAAGAGTATATGAAAAACTATTTAGGAAAAATATTCTATTTAATTGGAGATGATTTAAAAAAGTTACCTTGGATGCTAGTATTATTTCTGACATTATCCTTGTTTGAGGTTATCGGCCTAAGTTTTATTATCCCTTATATATCCCTAATCATTAATCCTGAAGGGTTATCAAATAGTTATTTTTACGATCTAATTATTGAAAATATTGAGAATAAAAGTACAGAAAATATATTAATAGTTTTTGGTTTGATTTTGATCCTGACATTCGTTGTCAAAACTATCCTTTCGATTACTATCAATCACAAAATTTTAAGCTTCTCCAATAAAAAAGGTGCAAAGTTAAGAAAAAATCTCTTGAGTTGTTATCAAACAATGGATTATCAAAACTATCTCCAGAGAAATAGCTCAGAATATATTCATTCTGTTCAAGTATTAGCTATACAGTTCTCTCAGAATACTATGGTTGCAGTACTAAAATTCATGAGTGAAGGATTGTTAGTGCTAGCGATATTAATGTTTCTTGCTTTCACTAATATTGTCGGGTTGATAACAATATTTTTACTGATAGCTACGTTTATTTATTTTTATGACTTTATATTTGGTAAGAGAATAAAAAAAATTGGTTCTGAAATAAACAAATATCAAATAAAAACGATTGCAGGAGTGAATGAGGCTATAGCGGGATTTAAAGAAATTAGAGTTTTAGGTAAGGAGGCTTATTTCAATGAAAATGTTGCCAAAATGGCAAATAATTATGCAAAATCTTATACCTCAGTTCAAGTGTTGACTTCTGCCTCGCGCTATATATTAGAATTAATATTAATTATATTTATTGTAATGATGGTTTTGTTTTCTATTTATAGTGATAAAGACTTACTAATGTTGGTCCCAACGCTGACAGTGTTTGGAGTAGCCTCACTAAGACTGATGCCTGCCGCAAATATATTTTCAGAAGGGCTGTCTCAATTACGATTTGGTTATAATTCAACAAATATTATTTATAATGATCTTGTTAATAATAAAAAGGTAAATGTATCAAAATTTACACCTGAAGTGGCGTCAATATTTAAAGATATAAAATTGGATAATGTTAGTTTTTCTTATGGCGTAAACGCAATTTTTGAGAATGTTTCTTTGACAGTTTCTAAAGGAGATTCGATAGGCATTATTGGAAGTACTGGCTCAGGAAAAACTACCTTAATAAATCTAATGTTGGGTTTGTTAGAACCATCTTCGGGAAATATTATTCTTAATAACGTTATAGTAGAAAATAATTCAAACCCTTTAAAAGGAATATCTGCATACATACCTCAAAATATCTTTTTAGTTGACGATAGCGTGAAGAAAAATGTTGCTTTGGGCATTCTAGATGAAGAAATTGACGAAGAAAAAGTTTTTAAGTCGTTAAAGGCAGCCAGACTTTTAGACCTTGTGAATGGATTGCCTGATGGTATCGAAACTATTATCGGTGAAAATGGTAACAAGCTGTCCGGTGGGCAGCGGCAGAGATTGTCCCTAGCCAGGGCACTTTACTATAACCGTCAGTTGCTTATTATGGATGAGGCGACAAGTGCGCTCGATAATGTCACTGAACAAGAAATAGCAAAGGAGCTCAAGGCTCTTGATGGTGAGATAACAACAATTATTGTAGCTCATAGGTTTACAACTTTAAAAGATTGTGACCATATCTATGAAATTATTAATGGCCAAGTGATTTACAGAGGAAACTACGATGACATTAGCTGATTTGAATAATGTAACACTCTTAAACTGATTTGTAGACGTAGGCCTTTATTTATGAATAATACGGTCAGCGGGGAGAAATTTTTACTGCAAACTTTTTCTTAAGCTACATTCCTTGTTATTGGATGCGCTGTTTCAATAGGCCATAGGTTCAATCAGGTATCTAAGGCGTAATCCAAATTTTTTATAAACTGCCAAATATCTAGATTTTTAAATTAAGTAAAAAGTAATGGAGTTCATTAGAATTCTTACCACTTTCTATTTTTGAAAATGAAATTCAAGCTATTTGATTTTTAGTAATAATTATTTTATAAACTGGTTTGATTAATCAATATTTTTGGTTATAAATTGTTTTAAATTAACTCCACAGGTGAAGACTAAAAAAATGAAAAAAATATCCATAGTAGGTTTAGGCAAGCTTGGTGCATGTACTGCGTCATGCTTATCGTATAGAGGCATTAACATCCTTGGTGTTGATGTCAATCATGGCACCGTTGACGCTATTAATAATGGAAAAGCACCGGTTTTAGAACCTAGATTGCAAGAAATGATCTCCAATTCAGGTGGCCGGTTAGAAGCTACGACTGATGAAGCTCGGGCTATTGATGAAACTGACGTTACACTCATAATTGTTCCTACACCGAGCAAAGAGGATGGAAACTTTTCTGATAAAACCATGAAAAAGGCCTTAACAGGTCTAAGTTTAAATCTGAAAGACAGCAATAAGCCGTACCATCTTTTTGTAATTACCTCTACAGTATCCCCAAAGACATGTGAAGAAGAACTAATTCCGCTAGTTGAGAAGGTCTCAGGTCGCGTGTTGAACAAAGGTTTTGGAATGTGCTACAACCCAGAATTTATCGCTCTAGGTAATGTAGTAGATGATACGCTGCAACCGGACTTCGTTCTAATAGGTGAAAGTGACACAAAGGCTGGCGATATCCTTGAAGATATTTATAAAAAAATGACAGAAAATAATCCTGAGATGGCTAGAATGTCATTAGTTAGTGCGGAAATTACTAAAATTTCGTTGAATTCGTTTGTTACAATGAAGATTAGCTTCGCCAATACCTTAGCTAATATTTGTGAAAAAATTAAAGGATCGAATTTAGATCATATTACAACAGCGCTTGGTAACGATAAGCGTATATCTCCATATTATATTAAAGGTGGATTGTCGTTTGGTGGTCCATGCTTCCCAAGGGATAATCGCGCTTTTGCAAAATTTGCAAGTGAAAATGGAGTTAGTACCCCGCTTGCGGAGAGTACAGATCAAATCAATAAGTTTCAAATCCAACATTTATTAAATACAGTTAAGAAATATGTGAAACAGGGTGACAAAGTTGGAATATTAGGCCTTTCGTTTAAGCCAAATACACCAGTAATTGAGGAATCTCCGGGTATTTTTCTAATCAAAGAGCTATTGAAAATAAATACGAACATTAACGTCTATGATTCCATTGCAATCGAAACTGCAAAAGTAGAACTAGGTTCTAGTGTGAATTACTCAGAGACAATGCAAGATTGTGTGG
>MDTF01000302.1_pt1 | contig 12392 bp, 11 predicted proteins | sample 811191 | NCBI WGS metagenome assembly MDTF01 (sample SAMN05326649, study PRJNA326480) | marine metagenome | isolation source: seawater | place: Southern Ocean | collected 2011
ATAGAATTAGGATTGAAATATCCAGTAGTAATTTTCCTAGGTTTGCCAGAAACTTAAATACTGGTGGAGATAATTTTAATGAATCTAACGGTATTGTAGCTAGGAACACAATTCATCATTCTAAGAAATATCCCTCAAGAATAACATTACCTATTGTTAAACAGTAATTATTAGAATTAGATTTATGGAAATGAATTACGATGCAATTGTAATAGGAACTGGAATGAGTGGTGGATGGGCTGCTAAAGAACTTTGCGAAAAAGGCTTAAAAACACTTGTTTTAGAACGTGGAAGAATGATAAAACATGTTGAAGATTATAAAACAGCAAACAAAGAAGATTGGGAATTTCCTAATGGAGATGTAATAACTCAAGAAATTGAAAAAAGACAATCTAAACAAAGTAGAACAGGATATGTAAATTCAGAATCAACAAAAGATTTCTTTGTTGATGATATTGAACATCCCTACAATGAGAAAAAAAGATTTGATTGGATTCGAGGTTATCATGTTGGAGGAAGATCATTACTTTGGGCCAGACAAAGTTATAGACTAACTTCCTTTGATTTTGTAGCTAATAAAGAAGATGGATTTGGAGTTGATTGGCCTATTAGATATAAAGATTTAGCACCGTGGTATGATTACATTGAAAATTATATTGGAGTTAGTGGAGAAAATTTAAATTTAAATCAATTTCCAAATCAAAAACTTCTTAAGCCAATGGAGTTAAATTGTGTTGAAAAAGTTTTGCAGAATTCCATTTCTGAAAAATATACTAATAGGCACATGACAATTGGAAGAGTTGCTCACATAACAGAGGGCACTAAACCTGGGTTGGGAAGATTAAACTGTCAATTTAGAAACAGATGTAGAAGAGGATGTCCTTTTGGAGCTTATTTTAGTAGTAATTCCTCTACACTTCCTGCAGCTGAAGCAACAGGAAATATGACATTGAGACCTAACTCAGTAGTGTATGAAATAATTTATGATGAGACAAATAAAAAGGCATCTGGAGTTAAAATTATTGATTCAGAGACTAATTTAACTTACGAGTTTAAATCTAAAATTATTTTTATGTGTGCATCTACTGTACCTACAACTTCTATTTTGATGCAATCAAAATCTAATAGATTTCCAAACGGACTTGGAAATGATTCGGGTGAGCTTGGACATAATATCATGGATCATCATTTTCAAATTGGAGCAGATGCTAGTTATCAAGGTTTTGAGGATAAATATTATACAGGAAGAAGGCCAAATGGTATCTACATTCCAAGATTTCAAAATATTGGAGGAAAAACTAATAGCAAAGATTTTTTAAGAGGATATGGCTATCAAGGAGGAGCGAGTAGAACAGATTGGACTAAATATGTTAAAGAGGCATCCTATGGTGAAAAATTAAAACAAGCAATTATAAAACCAGGACAGTGGAAAATGGGTTTGAATGGCTTTGGAGAGGTACTCCCGTATCACGATAATAAGATTTTTTTAGATTATAATAAAACTGATAAATGGGGGCTTCCAACAGTAACTTTTGATGCAAAGATTAGAGAAAATGAATTAAGCATGAGAAAGGATATGCAATTACAAGCTATGGAAATGTTAGATAATGCTGGTTTTAAAAATGTAAAACCATATGAAAGTTCTTACGGCTTAGGATTAGGTATTCATGAAATGGGTACAGCAAGAATGGGAAGAGATCCTAAAACTTCAGTTCTAAATGCTTTTAATCAAATTCATAATGTAAAAAATGTATTTATAACTGATGGATCATGTATGACTTCATCTGGAAATGTAAATCCTTCTTTAACTTATATGGCATTAACAGCAAGAGCTGTTGATTATGCTGTTAAGGAACTTAAAAACAATAAACTTTAAAATGAATAGAAGAGATTTATTAAAAAAAGTTGGATTAGGAATAGGTACATTAACAGTAACTCCATTTACTGTAAGTTTATTTCAATCCTGCCAAAGTAATATAGATTGGAATCCAATATTTTTTAAGGAGGATGAAATTGATTTTTTAACTCAACTATCTGAATTAATAATTCCAAATTCTGAGAGCATTCCGGGAGCAAAGCAATTAGATTTATTAAAATTTGTGGATCTTTATGTTGCTCAAGTTTTAAGTAATAAAGAACAAAGAAAACTTAATAATTCACTTGAAATATTTAAATCAAAATATTTAAAAAAATCAAAAAAATCAAATTTTAATAATGTTGATTTAAACTCATTAGTTAATTTATTGGATTATTATTTTGTCAATAATAAATCTAAGCACGATATTTGGCTCAGTAATTTCATAAAATCTGGCGAGTCACATTCGTATGTTTTTTTGAATTCGCTAAGAAAACTTCTTATAAATGCATTTAAAACAAATCAATATATTGGTGAAAACGTATTAGTATTTAGACCAATACCCGGAGAACAAAAGGGGTGTGTTGATTTAAAAGAAACTACCAATGGAAGAGCCTGGACAATTTAATTTATAATATGAAACTTAAATTTTTATTTTTAATTATTCTGATTTCTTTTTCTTCTTATTCTCAAGAAAAAGATGATTTGTTTAATATGATTGAACAAGAAGAAAAAGAAATTGAATTACTTCCTGAAAAAATGATCTTTACCCAGAGTATTCTTTGGGGAAAAAAGGGTTTATTTCGAAAAACAGGTATTTCTCCTCTTAATTTAAAAAATAGAGAAAAAGAGCTAAAGATTAGAAAAACAATGCTAGTCACTCACCAAGCTATTGGTTATTTAACATTAGCTTCAATGATTGCGCAAGGTATTATTGGAGGAAAGCTATATAATGGTCAAGATGATCTTTTAAATACACATAAAACAATGGGTAAAATTGTAAATATTGGATACTTTACTGGGGCAGGATTATCATTGTTTTCACCACCTGCTTTAATAAATAAAAAAGTTAAGGGTTTAAATTCAATCAAAGCTCATAAAATGTTGGCAACTCTTCATTTTTCAGCAATGGTTGCAACAAATTATTACAAGGACAAAAACAAAAGTAATCACAAAGCCGCAGCTTACACTGCGTTTGCTAGTTATGCAACTGCTGTACTAGTTATTAAATTTTAATTATGTATAAAATCATATTTTTTTTCATTTTTATTTCAGTTTCTAATTTATCTGCTCAAAATGAAAATAAATGGATGTTAGAGAGTAAAGAATCTTTTATTGAGTATAATGCAAAACACCTTCTTCATGCTTGGTCAGGAATTAATAATGATGTAAAAGGTATTTTTTTGGAACAATCTAAAAGTAAGATTGCGATATCAGCTAACATTGCTGATTTCGATAGTGGGATAAGTAACAGAGATTCTAATGCTATTAGAGTCTTAAATGCTTTGAATTTTCCTAGCGTTAAGTTTTTTTCAGATGAAATTTTAGTTTCTTCAAACTCTGTTGAATTTAATGGTGAATTAGATTTTTATGGAAAAAAAATTAATAAAATTGTTAACGCATCTTATATTAATGATAATGACACCATAATTATTGAAGGTAATTTTTCAATTATTCTCACTGATTTTGACATCAAATTACCTTCATTAATGCTTGTAAAAATGGATGATTTGGCGATGATTAATTTTAAATTAATATTTAAAAAAAGCAATTAATTTACTCTTGCCACTCAGCTATTAAAAGATTAGTGTCTCTGACACTTTCAAATTAAAGAATTAATAAATAAATATTATGAAAAAATACATATTGTCTATAGATGCAGGTACCACTAGCTCAAGAGCTATTTTGTTTGATAAAAACGGAAAACAAATTTCTATATCACAGTTTGAGTTTACTCAGATTTTTCCAAAAGAGTCCTGGGTTGAACACGATCCAATTGAAATTTGGAATACTCAATTAAAAGCAATTCATGATGTAATTAATAAATCTAATATTAGTGTTGATGAAATAGATTCAATTGGTATCGCAAATCAAAGAGAAACAACAGTTGTATGGAATAAACACACAGGAAAACCTGTTTATAATGCCATAGTTTGGCAGGACAGAAGAACTGCTACTTTTTGTGATGAATTAGATGATTTAGGAAAAGCAAATACTTTTTATGATAAAACTGGATTATTACTTGATGCTTATTTTTCTGGAACAAAAATTAAATGGATTTTAGATTCAGATCCGTCAATAAGACAGGCAGCTGAAAATGGGGATCTTTTGTTTGGTACAGTAGATACATGGCTTATATGGAATTTAACTAATAAAAAATTACATGCTACTGATTATACAAATGCTAGTAGAACATTACTTTTTAATATTCATACTTTACGATGGGACGACGAGTTGCTATCACTTTTAAATGTTCCAAAAAATATGCTTGCTAAAGTTTATGACAGTTCAGAAAATATTGGAACTACTGATTCAGATATTATAGGTTTTGAAATCCCTATTTCCGGTGTTGCAGGTGATCAACAGGCTGCATTATTTGGTCAAATGTGTATTGAGCCAGGAGATGTTAAAAATACTTACGGAACGGGTTGTTTTTGTATGATGAATACCGGAAATAAGCCAGTTAAATCTAATAATAGAATGTTGACTACCATTGGTTGGAAAATTGGTAACAATACAGTTTATGCCTTAGAAGGCAGTGTGTTTATTGCAGGAGCAATAGTTCAATGGTTAAGAGATCAATTAAATATTATAAATGATGCCTCTGAGATTGAAGATTTAGCAAAAACTGTAGATAATAACGGTGGAGTTACTTTTATTTCAGCTTTATCTGGACTTGGAGCACCTTATTGGAACCCTAATGCTACAGGAGCTATTATGGGAATAACAAGAGGGACAAAAAAAGGACATATTGCTAGAGCTGCGCTAGAAGCAATAGCATTAAGATCAAGAGAGATAATAATTGAAATGGAAAAGGATTCAGGAACTACTTTTGATAAATTAAAAGTAGACGGAGGTGCAAGCAATAATAATCTTTTGATGCAAATCCAATCTAATTTATTACAATCTCAAGTAATTAGACCTAAAATAACTGAGACTACCGCTTTAGGTGTAGCTTTCTTTGCTGGACTAGCAACAGGTTTTTGGAGTTCAATTGATGAATTAAAAAGTATTTGGGAAGTTGAAAAGAAATTTGATCCCAAAGTTCTAGATTATGATAAAAAAGTTATTTCTAATTGGGAAAAAAGAATTAAAAAAGTTCTTTAAAATTGAACAGATCTTCAAATATTAAATTATTAAATAATAAAAAATATGATTTTATTATAATTGGAGGAGGAGCTTCTGGACTTGGTTGTGCTTTGGACGCTTCTTCAAGAGGATATTCTGTTGTATTATTAGAAAAATATGATTTTTGTAAAGGCACATCTTCTAGAAGCACTAAACTTATACATGGTGGAGTTAGGTATTTAGAAAACGGACAACTTAGTCTAGTTTATGAAGCTTTAAAAGAAAGAGATGTATTAAAAAAAAATGCATCTCACCTTGTTAAACAAGTTGGCTTTTTAATACCAGTTTATAATAATTTTTTGAAATTTTATTATTTTTTTGGTTTAAAAATATATGATTTTATTTCAGGTAATTTAATTTTTGAAAAATCTAGAATAGTCAATAAAAAAAGTGCAATTGAATTGGTTCCTAATATTGATAAAGAAAATTTAAAAGGAGGAGTTGTTTATTTTGATGGCCAATTTGATGATTCAAGATTGGGAATTGATATTGCTTTGACTTCTGACCTAAATAATGCTATTTTACTTAATTATATATCGGTAGAATCGTTGATTAAAAAAAATGGAAAAATCAAAGGAGTAAATGCACATGACTCTGTAAATAACAATAATTTTTCTATTTATAGTGATAATGTTATTAATGCCACCGGAGTTTTTTCTAAATCAATTATGGATATGGATTCTAATAAATTAGAATCTGTTATTACACCTAGTCAAGGTGTTCACTTAGTAGTTGATAAAAGTTTTTTAAAAGGCAATTTTGGAATACTAGTTCCAAAAACATCAGACGGAAGAGTGTTATTTGCTGTTCCATGGTTGGATCATGTAATTATAGGGACTACCGACACTGTTGTTGATAAACCTTCTTTTAATCCTAAATCAACACGTGAAGAAATTAATTTTATATTGGAAAACATTAAAAATTACTTGGAGGTTTTTCCTGTAAAAAAAGATATAAAAAGTGTATTTGTTGGACTAAGACCGTTAGTTGCTAATAATTCTAGCTCTAAGTCTAAAGATTTGTCAAGAAAACATAAGATAATAGTGAGTGAATCAGGTTTGGTTAGTATTATTGGAGGTAAATGGACGACATACAGAAGAATGGCAGAAAATGTCATTGATCTAATATTAAAAAAGACAAAATTACCGTTTGTTAAAAGCAAGACTGTTGATTTGAAAATCATGAACGGTTTAAGTAATATTGATTTTTCAAAAGTATCTTTAAGTGATGACTTTTTCTTATCTAAGGAAATGATAATTCATTATGTTAACAATGAAATGGCGTTAAATTTAGATGATATTATGTCACGTCGATCTAGATGCTTATTTTTAAATGTAAAAGAAAGTATAAGAATTGCTCCTATGGTTGTTGAAATTATGTCTAATGAACTTTCTAAAGACGAAGTTTGGATGAATGTACAACTCAAATCTTTTTTTAATTTAACTAACATTAATAAAATATAATATGGACTCTATTTTAGCTGAATTTATTGGTACAACAATTCTTATGTTACTTGGAATTGGAGTTAATGCAAATACAAGTTTAAAAAATACAATTGGAAGTGAAAATTCTAATTGGGTTTTAGTAAGTATGGCTTGGGGACTATCAGTTTTTGTCGCTGTTTTTATAACAGGACAGTTTAGTGGTGCTCATTTAAATCCAGCTGTTACTTTAGGTCTAGCAATCACAGGAAAATTTTCATGGTCTCTAGTAGCAGGATATATTTTTACTCAACTATTAGGAGCAATGCTTGGAAGTTGGATTGCCTATATAATATATATCGATCATTACAGATTGACTAAAGATGAAGATTTAGTAAGAGGTTCTTTTTGTACAGGACCTGCAATTAGAAATTATAAAAACAATCTTTTTAGTGAAACCATAGCAACTTTTGTTTTAGTGTTCGCTATATTTTATATAGTTGAACCTAATTTACAAATTGAAGGTGAGGTTGTTAATTTTGGATTAGGAGCTCTTGATGCCCTTCCTGTTGGTATATTGGTTTGGGTTATAGGAATGACACTTGGTGGAACTACCGGTTTTGCAATAAATCCAGCTAGGGATTTCGGTCCAAGAATTGTTTATTCATTACTTCCTAGAAAAAATAAAAATGCTGATTGGTCTTACAGTTGGATTCCTGTCATAGGGCCTTTTCTTGGATCTATCTGCGCAGGTTTGTTATATAATTTCATTATGTAATGGTTAATCATAAGAACGTTCCTTGTATTGTAGGATCAACCGGTTTAGTTGGTTCTCACTTAGTTAAAAATTTATCAAATCTTTATCCTAAGGTAATTACATTAACTAGAAAAAAAGTTATTTATTCAAAAACTAATATTAAAAATATTGTTGTTGATTTTGACAATCTTAATATTGAAAGTGTCCTTAAAGATGTTGATCACTTGTACATTGCTTTAGGAACCACAAGAAAAAAGGCAGGAAGTGCTGATGATTTTATAAAAGTAGATTATCATTATTGTATCAATTTAGCTAGGATTGCAAATAATTGTGGAATAAAAAGTATATCAATAATATCATCAGTTGGAGCAGATACTAGTTCAACCTTTTTATATCCCAAAACTAAAGGATTGATTGAAAGAGATATTTCTAAAATTTTATTAAATCATTTAAGTATTGTAAGACCTGGTATAATTTTGGGAAAAAGAAATGAAATTAGGGTTGGCGAAAAGATTGGAAAATTTTTATTTTATTTAATCGATAAACTTCTTTTTGGAAGATTTTCAAAGTATAAAAGTATTTCTGCAAGTAATATTTCAAAAGCAATGATTTATCAAATCATCAGTTCATCATTAGGAATAAATATTCTTGAATATAATGAGATAATAAAAAGTTCAAATAGTTTTGATGATCTTATAAAACTTGATTGATAGAATTATTTACATTTGCCAGAAATTTTAGTTGATGCTAAACATACACAACCTTTCTGTTTCTTTTTCAGGAGAATATTTGTTTAAAGAAATTTCATTTAAATTAATCTCTGGAGACAGGGTTGGTTTAATTGGGAAAAATGGAGCAGGAAAATCAACCTTGTTGAAACTTTTATCTAAAGAAACTGAGATGGATTCAGGTTCTATAGCATATGAGAAAGATTTAAATATTGGATTTCTTAAGCAAGATATTGATTTTGACAAAGGAAGAACTGTTTTAGAAGAAGCCTATCAAGCTTTTGGTGAGATCAAAACTCTTGAACAAAGACAAAATGAAATTAACACTCAATTAAGTGAGAGAACAGATTATGAAAGTGAATCATATTTAGAGTTAATTAATGATTTAAGTGATGTTAATGATAGATATGAGTTAATAGGTGGGTATAATTATCAAGGACACACAGAAAAAATATTACAAGGACTTGGTTTTAAAAGAGATGATTTTTATAAAAGTACAGACACTTTTTCAGGTGGATGGAGAATGAGGATTGAATTAGCTAAACTTTTACTTCAAAGTAATGATTTACTATTACTAGATGAACCTACAAATCATTTAGATATAGAATCAATAATATGGCTTGAAAACTTTCTTAAATCATTCTTAGGAGCAGTAGTTATTGTTTCTCATGATAAAATGTTTTTAAACAATGTGACTAATAGGACTATAGATATTTCCCTTGGTAGAATATACGATTTTAATAAACCGTATTCAAAGTACTTGGTTTTAAGAGAAGAAATAAAATCCCAACAAATTAGCGCTCAAAAAAATCAAGAAAAACATATACAACATACAGAAAAATTAATTCAAAAATTTAAAGCAAAAGCTTCAAAAGCTTCAATGGCTCAATCTCTTATGAAGAAAATTGAAAAAATTGATAGAATTGAAGTCGATCAAGATGACAATAGTGTCATGAAATTAAACTTTAACATTTCAATAAACCCAGGAAAAGTTGTTACTGAAATTGAAAATTTATCAAAAAATTATGGTGACAATAAAGTGTTGTCAGATGTAAATTTACTTATAGAAAGAAAAAGTAAAATTGCATTTGTTGGACAAAATGGACAAGGTAAATCTACTTTAGCTAAAATTATGGTTGGGGAATTAACTCCATCTTCAGGAAATTCAAAATTAGGTCACAATGTTCAAATAGGATATTTTGCTCAAAATCAAGCTGAATATTTAGACGGTTCTAAAACTGTTTTACAAACAATGATAGATTCTGCAAATGAAACAAATAGATCTAAAGTCAGAGACGTATTGGGTTCTTTTTTGTTTAGGGGCGACGATGTTGAAAAATATGTAAGAGTACTTTCTGGTGGTGAAAGAAACAGATTAGCACTTGCTAAACTTCTTTTGCAACCTTTTAATGTATTGGTAATGGATGAGCCAACTAATCATTTAGATATTAAATCTAAAAGTGTTTTAAAACAAGCACTAGTTAAATTTGACGGAACTTTAATTTTAGTTTCACACGACAGAGATTTTCTGCAAAATTTAACTAACAAAGTTTACGAATTTAAAAGTCAAAATATTAAGGAGTATTTAGGTGATATTAATTTTTACCTAAATCAAAGAAAAATTGAAGATTTCAGAGAAATTGAAAAGAAAGACAAAGTAGTAAGTTTGAAAAAGAATAAAAATATTGATAATTCAATTAATAGAGAATTAAAAAAAAGAATTAGCAATATTGAAAGTAAAATTTCTAGATTAGAAAACGAAATCTCAATAATTGATAAAGATTTGGAAAAAGATTATGAGAAAACAACCTCAAGTGATAACTTTTTTTCTAACTATGAAAAGAAAAAATCTGAATTAGATTCTCTTATGAAAAAGTGGGAAAAATTAAGCTTATCTTAAAAACATTAACTTTATATTGTAATTTATAAATTATGTGTGAATTAACTAGTGATGAACTTTGGTTAGTGGTAAGGCTTTATGTTTTTGCTTTATCTCCAGTATTTTTAGGTTTATATTATTTAATTAAAAAAAAGATCTCTTTAAGCACAGCCGTAATTTTATGTTCAACTTTCTTTATTTGTGCAGCTGGATTTGAATTATGGTTAACTTATGGTTTATTCGATGGTCTTTCAGTAAACGAAAGAAGATCTGAGGGTTTAAATTGTGCTGTTCCTCAGGACTTGAATTGGGTTTTAAATTCATTAGGTGATGTTTTTATTGTTTGGATTGGTCTATTCTTAATAAAAAAAATATTTAATAAAACTATCAATCCATTTAAAAAATGGAATTGGTCAGTCTTTTTTGTTCTTCTAACATGGTTTGTAGCACAAAATATTTACGTTGAGGCATTTATCTATGATTTACAACTAGGCACAAGTGGAGATTTATCGTGGGGTCCATTAATGCCATTAGGCTCGTATTTCAATCCTACTCTTTTTGAAATTTCAGGTAGACCTGTCACTTTTCAATCGCAATCAACTTGGGTGCTTATGACTCCTATAATTTACTGTATTTCTATATACCTAAATAATAAAACCACTAATCATTATGCTTAAACGTCTATTTCTTATTTGTTTAATATTTTTAATATCCTGTTCAAAAGATGAAAATCTTCCAGCTCCAGACTTACCTACACAAGATAAATCGGCCAGGATAGTTGGTTATTTACCTTCCTACAGATTTGAATTAAACAATAATATTGAATACTGTAAATTAACTCATTTAAACCTTGCATTTGCTAACCCAGGTTCAAATGGGAAACTAATCATTAATGATTTTAATGATGTTGTTGTAAAAGCAAGAAACGATAATAGTAAAATAAAAATTTATATTTCTATTGGTGGAGGGTATTTGACAGATGAACAGGCTTCTATCTGGTCTAATTCAATAGACATTGAAGATAATAGACCTGTTATAATAAATGAGATTGTTAGTTTTGTTGTGGACAATAGTTTAGATGGTGTTGATGTTGATTTGGAATGGGAATATGTTACGTCTGGTTATAGTGATTTTGTAATTGATCTCAAAAGTGCTTTATCAGCAAAAGGAAAAGGGATGACCGCTGCATTACCTGGAACTACCAAGTTTGATAACATAACTGATGAGGCATTACAAACATTTGACTTTATTAATATAATGGCTTACGATTTTACTGGCCCGTGGAATCCAACTGCTTCAGGACAACATAGTTCATATAACAATTCTGTTGAGTCAATAAATTTTTGGAAAAACACTGGAGTTTTGGGTGATAAACTAACGCTTGGAGTTCCTTTCTACGGTTATGATTTTACTGATTCATCAAATGTAACTTCCTTTACTTATAGTGATATGGTATCAATGCAAAATTCTTATTCTGAATTAGATAATGTAGGATTGAAATTTTACAATGGAAGATCTACAATTAAATCAAAAGTAAAGCTTGCAGGTGAACAAGTTTCTGGAATTATGATTTGGGAACTAGGTCAGGATTCTTTTACAGATTATTCTTTGCTAAAAACTATTCAAAATGAATATAAAACTCTTGGTTTTAAAACTACTGAACTGTGTTTAGATTAGTTATTAAGTTACATTAGGTTTACTATCGTCAATTTTTAAATACTCTTTATTTTTTAAAATATCTTTAATTGTTATTACCGTTTCATAAAGGTCAATAAAACTTATATAAAGAGGAGAAAATCCTAATCTTATATTATTTTCTGGTCTAAAGTCAGGAATTATTTTTTTTCGATTTTTATTTCCCTCAATTAATATCTTACAAATTCTCCATGCTTCATCATGCTGTATTGTAATATGAGAGCCTCTAGATGAAGAATCTTTAGGTGAAGCTATAACAACATCAAACTCAGTTAATTCTTTTTCTATTAGATCACTTAAATAATTACCTAAATCAACACTTTTTTTTCTAATATTTGAAATACCAGCTTCCAAGGCCAAGTCTAATCCGTTTCTGACAGGAAGTAACGACAGAATTTGTGGTGTCCCAGCTTTAAATTTATTTATGTTTTCAGCAGGTATGTAATTTTTATCAAAATCGAAAGGGTTTTTATGTCCAAACCATCCTTTAATTGGGTTGTTTATTTTTTTTAAAATTTCACTTGAAACATATAAAAAAGAGGGTGATCCAGGTCCACCATTTAAGAATTTATAAGTACAGCCTAAAGCTACTTTTGTTTCAGATCTTTTAACATCTATTTCAGTCACTCCTATGGCATGACTACAATCCCAAACAATTATACTTCCATTATTTTCAGCTACTTCATTAAGTTCTTTCATTGGATACAAA
>MDTF01009714.1_pt1 | contig 12390 bp, 12 predicted proteins | sample 811191 | NCBI WGS metagenome assembly MDTF01 (sample SAMN05326649, study PRJNA326480) | marine metagenome | isolation source: seawater | place: Southern Ocean | collected 2011
ATCAAAATATACTAATTTCACAAGTTGTAAAGCTATGAGACTTATACATTTCACAGGCTTAGAAAATTATTTAGATTGCTCAAAATTTAAAAATATAATTCTTAGTCCAAACATTACTGAGGATTATGTTAACCACATTGAGAAAAAAATCTATTATTTGTCAAAAAATTGGCAAAAAAATAAAATTAACATTAAAGATAAAGTAATTGAATTAAGAGAAAATCTTTTATTACAGCTATCAAGAGAATTAAATTCAATAAATAAAATTAATTTAACTAAAAAAAATTGGGAAATTTTAATTGAACCTTGGCTTTATACATATCTTTCTACAAATTATTTTAGATGGCTTTTGGTTGATGAACTAATTTCTATTTATAAAAAATTTAATTATTTAGAAATCAAAGTTAAGAATAATATCCCTGTCTTTGATACGCTTCAATTTTATGAATTTAATCATAATAATGATGTTTATAATCATTTAATGTTTCAAAGTATTTTGGAATTTAAAAATAAAAAAAAAAAATTAAAAAAAGAAACCCTCAAACAAAAAAATTTCCACTTAAACAATGATTTTATCCATAAAATTTATACAAAGACCAAAAGTAACTTTTTGTATGATATTTATGAAAAACTTATCTTAAAATTCACAGATCCAAAGATTTTAATTAACATAAGAACTAAAAAAATTAATTTTTTTAAACTTTGTTTAAAACTCAATATCTTAGGTTTCAAAGGATTAACTATTTTTGATAGAAAAAAGTTAATTAATATTTCAAATATGAATATTCATGAAAAAGACAAAAGAATAAATATGAAATTTATTCCAAAAAGTAATAATGAATTTGAAAATTATATTTTGAATAAGATAAAAGAGGACATTCCAAGAATTTTCATAGAAAATTTCAAAGATATAAAAAAAATTCATGAAAAAAAACTCACAAATATTGATACAGTTGTTTCAGACACTCATCATAGATTCAATCCAATTTTTAAATCATGGATAGCTCATAGAAAAAATTTCAATAAAAATTTAAAGATAATTACAGCAGACCATGGTGGAGTATATGGGGCTAAAAGTGTTTTTAATTACAATAATGCAATTTCATCATTCGTTTTTAAATATCAAAAAAAAGTGTCCAAGAAACAAGTGAGTCTGCCATGTCTTTTTTTAAATAAAAAAAAGAATCTATTAAATGATAAAATACTAATAATTTGTAAGGATATTCCTAAATATCCCAGACATTTTCTTAATGGTCCTATGTGTGAAGAGATAATTTCTGAATTTGAACAAATTAAAAAATTCATAGAAAATTTAGATAACCCTATAAGACAAAAAATATTAATCAGACCCTACTTACGTAGAACAGGTTGGAAATTAGATAAAAAATATGAAGAAATTGTAGGTAAGCAAAATACAATTTATTCGAGTACCAATTATAATAAATTAAGAGATCAGGCAATAATTAGAGTGGTAAATTACCCTCAAACTGCATTCTTAGAATCAGTTATCAATGGACCAACATTTTTATTATTCAATAAGAAATATTACTATGACACTAAATATAATGAAAAATTTATGGATATTCTTTTTAAAAATAAAATAGCTTTCGAAAATGGGAAGGATTTATCAATTCATTTAAACAATATTAATTCAAATGTATTAGAATGGTGGGGTCAAAAAAAAGTAAAAAAGTGTATCAAAATTTTTATGAATAATTTAAATAAATTTGAAGAAGATCCAATTAAAAGTTGGGCCAAAATAATAAAAGATATAACAAAAACTAATTAAAATAATGCATAATATCAAACACATTGAATATAAAATATTTAGCTTAAATCGTTTTTCTTTATCATCAAAAGAAAATAATGAAATTCAACAAGATCTCAAAAATTCTAATATTTTAATTTTAGGTGCGGATAGTTCAGTTGGCTTGATTTATGCACTGAAACAAATTTTTTTTATAAAAAAAAATATAAATTGATTTTAATAAAATCTATAATTCTTTACTTTAAAGTGTTCTTTATTTAAGGTTCCCAAAAAATGGAAAAATCAAAAAAAAAAGAAATTGCAGTTATTGGACAAGGGTTTGTTGGCGTACCGATGGCTGTTTTAATTGCAGATAAAACTAATTCCATTGTTAATGGTATCGATAAAAACAATATACAAGGAAAGAAAATTAAAGAAGATTTAGAAAGAAATTTACTTCCATTTAAAACTGAAGATCAAGAGTTATTAAAAAAATTCAAAAAAGTAAGAAAACAAAAAAAATATATAATTTCTCTTAATTTGGATTCGATAAAACGTTGTAACACAATAATAGTTAGTGTTGGTTTTGATTTTACAAAAAAAAATGGTATTAAGAATTTAAAGAAGCTTTTTTTTGACATTTCTAACATAATTGAAAAAAAAACTTTACTAATTCTAGAAACCACGCTTCCTCCTGGAACCTCAGAAAAAATTATAATTCCATTACTTAAAAAAAACCTTAATAAAAGAAATATCAATATAAATGATATTTATTTTGCTTATTCATATGAAAGAGTAACACCAGGAAGCAAATACTATGACTCTATATTTAATAACTATAGAGTTTATGCAGGTTTTAATTTTTTATCAAGTAGGATGTGTGAAAATTTTTTAAAAAAAATAATTAACACTAAAAAATACCCATTAACAAAATTACAAAATATAAAAGATTGTGAAACATGTAAAATATTTGAAAACACCTATAGAGCAGTGAATATAGCACTCCTCGATGAATTTACAAAATTTTCAATTGAAAATAAAATTGATATTAAAAAAATCCTTTCGGCAATTAGATTGCGAAAAACACACAATAACATAATGAACCCTGGGTTGGGAGTTGGAGGATACTGTCTTACAAAAGATCCAAAATTTTTATCATACTCATCTAAGTATATTTTAAAAAGTAAGTCTAAATTTCCAATAGTTGATAAGTCGATGTCAATTAATTCAAAAATGGTAAATACATCTATAAGTTTCATTAAAAAAAAAATAAAAGTTTTAAAAAACAAAAAAATACTGCAAATTGGTATTAGCTATAAAGAAGATGTTGACGATGTAAGATTTAGCCCATCTGCTGAGCTAGCATTTAAGTTAAAAAAAATGGGAGCAATATTAGAAATTTACGACACAATGTTTAGGCCAAAAGACAAAACGCAATTTAATTTTGTAGGTGAGTTAAATTTTAAAAAATATGATTATGTTCTTTTCTGTGTAGGACATAAGAAAATTAAAAATATGAATTTAAAAAAATTAGATAAAAATCCAATTTATTTTGATTTAAATAATATTTTTAAAAAAGTTGATTATAAATATTTAAAGAGAAAAAAAATTAAATTTTTTGAATTATCAAAGCCAATATGAAGAAAAAGATATTAATTACAGGTGCTGCTGGTTTTATAGGATTTCATTTGCTTAAGGAAATTTCAAAAAATCATAATTTTGAAATTACAGTTATTGATAATTTTTCGAGAGGTAAAAAAGATATTGAATTTAATAACCTATTAAAAGAAAAAAGAAATATTAAGGTCAAAAAAATAGATTTAACAGGATCTTTCAAAATTAATGAAAACTATACACATATTTTTCACCTCGCGGCAATTGTGGGTGTCCAAAATGTTAGAAAAAACCCCATTAAAACATTTAATACAAATCTTATTTCTACTTTAAATATTTTAAAAGCATTTGAGAATAAAAATAAGAAACCTTTAATTATATTTTTTTCCACCAGTGAAGTTTATCAACCTTTATTAGACAAAAAAAAACTCAAATTTCCAACTTCAGAAAAACAAAAATTTACTTATCCAACTTTATTTAATTCAAGACAATCGTATTACTTATCAAAATTTTTTTCAGAAATAATATTACAACTCGCGAATTTCAGATATATTATTTACAGACCACATAATATCTACGGACCAAGAATGGGCTATTCCCATGTTATACCAGAATTATTCTTAAAATTTTCAAAGGATAGAATAAAAGTAGATGTTTTTTCTCCATATCACAAAAGAGCATTTTGTTATATTGATGATGCCATTAAATTAATTGTTGGTAGTTGTTTTAAAAAAAAATCTTTAAATAAAGTTTTCAATATTGGCAATATGAAAGAAGAGGTAAAAATTGTTGATTTGGCAAAAAAAATTAAAAAATTTTTAAATTCAAAAAAAAATATTTATTTAAGAGAAAATACTTTGGGCTCTCCATTTAGAAGAATTCCAGATACAAAAAAAATTCAAAAAATTGTAAAAATTAAAAAATTTGTTTCATTAAATGAAGGTTTAAAAAAAACAATACTATGGTATCAAAAAAAATAAAATTTTCTCTACAACAAAATTACAATTTTTTTACAAGCATGATAAATTCATGATCTGAAATATTGGAATATTCTTTATAAATTTCACCCATAAACAAAATTTTATTTAACTTAGTATTCAATAATTTTGAAAATTCCTTTTTTGATTTAAGACATGTAATTTTCTTTGTTTTGTCTTTTGCAAAGTCGCCTTTTTTTCCATTGATATCAATTAACAATAAACCACCTGGTTTTAATATTCTTAGAAATTCATTAATTAGGCTCTTGATACTTGATTTTCCGCCCACTAAAGATAAAACACTGATACAAATTATATTTTCAAAAAAATTATTTTTAAAAGGTAATTTACTAAAATTTTTAATACATAAAGCTTTCATTTTTTGATTTTTTTTTAATTCAAGATTTTTTTTTTTTTATAATTTTACAGGCAGCTTGAGAACTATCTATTGAAATAACTTTATGTCCATTTAAAGCTAAGAATTTACTATTTTCACCACTGCCAGCTCCATAATCAAGTATTTTTCCTAAATTTTTTTTTAAATGAGTATGATGAATTCTTACTAAATCTAAATTTGGATATTGATGATTTTGCCCATCTTTATAAAGCTTTTCATAAAATTTTACATTTTTTTTATCTACAAATTTAGTCATATTAAATCTTAATAGCCTAATTTTAAATTTACTTTATTTAATAATTCTTTACCATTTAAAAATCTAGTTATGTTATTTATTATGAGATCAAAGTTTCTAAATGCAAAATTGTCAGATATTCCTGCAATGTGAGGTGAATAAACAAAATTTTCTAATTTAAATAATTTATGATTTTTGGGTAATGGCTCTGGGTCAGCAACATCTAAGCCAGCTCCAAAGATTTTTTTTTCCTTGATACATTGATATAGAGCATCCAGACATAAAAGTTTTCCTCTAGACACATTGATAACTATCGCATCTTTATTTAAAAATTTTAATTTTTTATAGTCAAATATTTTAAAATTTTCTGCTGTTAAAGCAGATGTTATAAATAAAAAATCTTTATTTTTAATTGCTTCAATTAAATTATTGTCTAAATAAAGTTTCGATATATTGCTATCAATTGGAACATAATTGGTGTTCACTGCAGACACATCCACACCAAAAGAATTTAATTTTTCTGCTAGCAGTTGGCCAATACCACCATAGCCATATATTAAAGCTTTTTTACCTTTTATTTCGATAGGCCTTCTTTTAAAATTAACATTAATACCTTTTTTCAGTATTGGGACCAGGTTTCTTGTTAAAGACAATAAAAGTGCTATTGCATGTTCTGAAACTTGTACACCCTGAATAATTTTTCCATTTGTAAAACTTATATTTAAATTTTTAAAAATTGTATATTCCTCAACCCCAGCACCAGGTAAATGTATCCAGTGAGGTTTAATATTACTTTGTATTAATTTTTTTTTTAAAATATCAAGAAATCCATTCCTAGTAATACCAACTATAGCATCTATTTCTTTTAAGTGATTTTTTTTTATTTTATCACTAATTACAAAATCTGTTTTACTTTTAAATTTTTTTTTTAAAAAAATGATTTGTTTTTTTTTGAAACCAAATAATAAAATTTTTTTTCTCATTTATATAATTGTTTAGTTTTATTAAAATCAGACAAATAGTCAATGTCAATTGATTGTTTATTAGACATAAAAAAAGGTAATATCTTTCCTTCAATAAAAAAAGAATTTCTTCTTTTTAATAAGTTGGTTTTAATAACATAAATAGCTCCATTAAATTGAAATTTTTTTAATTTTGAATTATCATTTTTTGTTATCTTAGACAAATATTTTTTTTTGATATAAAAATAATTTTTTTCTTTATTATTTGTTGATGATATAGAAATTAAACCCTCAGCTTTATATTTTAATACTTTATTAAGTGCTCTATCGATATGTTTATTTGTTCTAAAAGGTGAGGTTGGTTGTAATAGTATAAAATATTCAAATCTTTTTTTAAGTTTTTGGATTGCATGATTGCATACATCAGTTAGTTTAGATTTTGAATTTGATAATTTATTAGGTCTTTTTATAAAATTAACATTTTTGAATTTATTTTCTAATTTTAAAACTTTTGTATCATTTGATGTTACAATTATATTGTTAATTATTTTACTTTTAAGAGCAGTCTTAATGCTTTTTTCAACCAAAGAATACTTGCCAATCTTTAAATTATTTTTGTTAGGAAGCCTTTTACTTCCTTTTCTAGCAGGAATAATTGCTAAAATTTCTTTTTTCACTTTTTAAACTTTATTAGATTTTTTTTGTTTTGAAAAAATGAACCTAATTGTCCAAAATCATACCAAGAAATATTTTCAATTGGAAAAAGATTAACTTTTAACTTTTTAGATATTACTTTTTTTATTAATTCATCCATATCTATTTTTTTATTTTTCTTTAAAAAAGTAAGAATTTTTTTTGAAAAAACATACATACCTGTATTAATTAAAATTTCTTTTGATGGTTTTTCTATAATTTGAATTTTATCATATTTATCAAACTCAAATACCCCATAAGGAATTTCAATTTTTTTTTTTGCAACAATAACAGTTAAATCATTTTTATTTATTTGATGATATTCTAAAGCAGATTTATAGTTAAAATCCAAAATACTATCACAATTGATAACAAAAAAATCTTTTGAAATATTTTTTACCAAACTTAGAGATCCAACAGTTCCAAGTGTTTTTTTTTCACTAATATATTTTAATTCATATTTTTTTTTACTCGTTTTGAAAAAAGCTTTTACAATTTTGTGATTAATATTTATGCTTATTATAAATTTTTTAAAATTATTTTGAATAAACTTGTCCATTATATGTTCTATAATGGGCTTTCCTTCTATTGGTATTAATGGTTTTGGTATTATAGATGAAAAAGGCCTCAGTCTTGTACCTAATCCTCCAGCCATAATAATAACCTGTGTACTTAACTGTGAATCTGAAATTTTATTATTTATGAATTTATTATTTCTAATTAAATTAACAACTTTCTTTTTTGAATCTATAATGGGAATTAAAGCAATGTCCGTAGGTATATCAAAATTCTTATTTTGAGTGAATTTACTTTTGTTAATAGAAAAAGAATTTCTGTAAACATGTTTATTTATTCCATCATTAAATTTTGCACCTTTAAGTAAAGATCTACGAATATCACCATCAGTTAAGGTTCCAACAAGTCTTTTTTTAGAGTCAATTACAATTAAACATTTTAACTTGTTAGTATTAAGAAGTACTAAAGCTTTTCGTATATTTATATTATTTTTACAAATATTACTTTTATATTTTTCTATATTACTCATATAATTTTATCTATAAATTTTTTTTTATTAATTTTATTTTTTTTTAATCTTAATAAATTTTTCAAAAATTTACTCAGATTATATTTTTTAGGGGCATAAGGATTTTTTAAATTTTTAAGATTTTTTTTAAATTGAAAAGACTGCGAAAGATTAATTGATTTCATAATATCTCCCAGGTTATTCCTTGTTTGAATAATGTTTTTAGGAAAAATTTTACCTGTTTGCCTATTTCCAATATTTATTACAGGTTTTTTAAATGAAGCAGAATCAACTATTCCCATAGAAGAATTTCCAATAATAGCATCACAATGCTTAAGCACACTAGTATACTCTGCTAAATTAAGTTTCTTTAAAAAAATATATTTATCATTATTTTTATTAATAAATTTTTTAATTTCATTTACAATTAAATTATTTCCTGAATCGGAATTTGGATAAGTAAAAATACACTGATAATCACTTTTTTTAATTGCATCTAAAAAATTTTTTATCTGATATTTGTGGTCCTTTTTTTCTAGAGTTACAGGATGATAAGTTGCAAAGAAAGTTTTTTTACTTTTTTCTAATTTTAATTTTTTAAACAAGTCTTTTTTAGACATTGTTTTTTGTTTTTTTAACTCATTTAGAAAATCTAAACCAATCAATTTTGTTCTCCAGGGCTCTTCACCCAATTGAATTACTCTCTTAAAGTATTTTTTATGAAGTACCAAATGAACATTTGAAAGTTTAGTAACAGCATGTCTTATTTTATCATCTATAGCACCCTCTGTGACTGCACCACCATACAAATGTACTATAACTATATTCTGAAGAATTGAGGGCATAACTGCTGAGGTAATCTCAAATCGATCACCTAGAATTATGATCATACTCGGCTTAAGCTTGATTAAAATTTTATTAAATTTTTTAATATCAGAACAGTAATGTTCAATAATAGATGAATAATTATCATTCAATTTTTTATTAAAATTATTATCTATTAATTCAATCTTGAGTTTTTTAATTTCATATTTATAATCTCCAAATTTTTCTACTTTATGGAAAGAAGATAAAAAAAGAATTGGTTTGAAAATGCCTTCCTCAGTAATTTTTTTAATTATTGGTATATATCTGTCTATATCAGCTCTACTTGAGGAATAAATTATTATTTTTTTTTTCATAAGTTTATCTTACAACTGCTAGGAAAAGTAATTGTTTGACTATAAATCTTATTCGTATTTTTTAAATTATCCCTAGGAAAATTTTTAAAAATTTTTAAAGTATGTAGTGGCCTCCAACATAATCGAACACCAAAACCTTTCTTCTTTAAAGATTTAAAAATATGATTTCTTTCTGCTTTTTTTTTAAATTTACCAATAATTAACCAATAATTCGATTTTGAGTTTTTTGGTTCTTTTACTATTTTCATTGATTGAAATTTTTTAAAATTTTCTTTGTACCAATAATAGTTCTTTATTTTTGATTTTAATATTTTACTAATCTTTTTTAATTGTCCACATCCAACTGCTGCAGATAAATTAGTCATTCTATAATTGTAACCAACTTCATCATGATAATGATCTACTCGATTTGATAATCTAGCATGTGTTGAAAGATGTTTGAGTTTTTGGGCAATTTGCTTTGAGTCAGTAATTATCATGCCTCCTCCTCCGCAGGTTATTGTTTTATTACCATTAAAACTTAGAATACCTATATTTCCAAATGTACCTGTATGTTTTGATTTATAAAAAGAGCCAAAAGATTCTGCAGCATCTTCAATTAATAATATTTTGTATTTTTTACAAATTTTTTTAAGTAAATCTATACGGCAAGGAAAACCGTATAAATGAACTGCAATTAAAGCTTTAATTTCTTTTTTTGTTTTTTTGTTAAGTAGTTTTCCATTAATTTTTTTTGTAGAATTTTTCAAATATTTTTCGAGCTTGAAAGGACAAATTCCTAAATTTTCATTATCGATATCAACAAAATTAGGAATTGAGTTTGAATACCTAATTGCATTTACTGTTGCAACATAAGTTAGTGAAGGTACTAATACTTCGTGATTGTCATTTATATTATAATATCTTAAAGCCAAATGTAATGCAGCAGTTCCAGATGTTGTTGCTACTGCATATTTTGATCCTACAAATTTAGAAATATTTTTTTCGAATTCACTAACAAAGTTGCCAACGCAAGAAACATAAGTTGTATCAATACATTTTTTTAAATTATTTTTTTCTATTTGGTCAAAATATGGTGCATGGTGACTTTTATCTTTTTTTTTAAAGATAATTTCAAATTTTTTGATTATTTTATTTAACTCATTTTGCATAACTTCAATTTTTTATTAAAAATTATCTTTTTTTAATAAAAAATCTTTTTTAAGTGGTTTTATTATTTTCTTATCTAAATAAAATTTTAATTCTATGGGATTAATTCCAGTGCCTGGTCTTTTAAAAGTAACATGTTTTTTTTTCAACCTCAAGCCTTTTGGTAAAAAAATTTTAGCAACTACACTCTTTCTTACACAGTCTTTTATTTTTTTTTCTTCATTGGTAATTGATCTAGTATTTGAACCCTTAATTTTTTCAATTAACCTTATTTTTTTGATTAATTTAGCAAATTTTTCTATCTTCAATGAAGATTTATGGTCGGGTCCTTCCATTTTATTTGATAAAGTAACGTGCTTTTCTAGAACTGATATGCCCATGCTTGCTGCTGTTAAAGAGGCTAACTCATCTTTTGTATGATCAGAAAAACCAACTTTTAATTTAAATTTGTTTCTTAACAATTTAAGATTATTTAAATTAACTTCATCATAAGCTGTTGGATATAAACTTACACAATGTAAAAGAATAATATTTTTTTTTTTTAAAATAGCTAATGATTTTTTTATATCGTTAAGTGAAGACATTCCAGTTGATAGAAAAACTTGACCCTTGAATTTTGATGCAAATTCTAACATGTCAGTTGATAAAATTTCACCAGATGGAATTTTGATAATGGGTACTCTTAATTTTTTTACCAAATATTTTAAACTATCTAAATCAAATGCAGAGCATAAATAAATAATACCTTTTTTCTCACAATATTTTGATAATTTTAAATGTTCACTTTTACTTAGTTGAAATTTTTTACTCATTTCTTTAATTGTTTTTGAACTATCATTTTTTTTTTGGTAATCTGCCTTAAATGCCTCTTTTGAGTATACTTTTTCAGGATTTGCTAACTGAAATTTTACTGCGTCTGCACCTGTTTTAGAAATCTTATCTATTAATTTTTTTGCCATGGAAAAAGAGCCATTATGATTTGGGCCTACTTCTGCAATAATAAATATTTTTTCCATAAAAAGTTATATTAAAGAAATACCTTTACTAAAAATTTTATTATTTTTATTTTGATCCTTAAATTTTTTTCCCATAAAGTTTAGTATATATCTAGCTAAGAAATTATAACCAGATAAATGAGTAAACGGATAACCTCCACCAAATCTTGGGTTTATATCTATTATATACGGTATCTTGTTAATTTTATCATAGATAATATCACAATCTAAATTTCCTACATGTTTTAAATCTTTAGATAGCTTTTTCGAAAGTTTTTTTATTTTTGCGTCATGAATTACCTTGGCTATATCTGTTTCACCAAATCTCATTGATAATTTTTTTTTTAAACAACTTGAAATAAAACGACAATTATGATCATTAAGTATATCTAAATGTAATTCATCTCCATTAATATATTCTTGGATTATGTATTTCTTGTGAAAATCATCTTTTTTTGGGATTCTAATTATTTTTTGACCAATCGAGGAGTTACCTTTCCTTAATTTTTTTATAAAAAGCTTACTTTTACTTTGTTTAACCTCGATGAGACTTTTAAAAATTTTTGGAGAGTAAAAATTGTATCTTTTACTTAACTCATACAATTTTTTTTTATCTAAACATTTATTGATTAAATCATTTCTGGATATCATCACATGACATCCCATTTTTTTAAATTTATTTAAATTTAATGATAAAATATTTAGATCATAATTTGTAACTGGAATTATTAAAGAAATCTTATTAATTTTTACAATTTTTATAAGTTCTTTTATATATTTTTTTTCTCCTTCTTCAATTTTTGATAACTTGACCCCACGTGTGCCTTTAATTTTTAAACCTGCTATTAATAAATTACTATCAGTTAAATAAATCTTTAAATTTTTTATTACTTTTTTTAAGTCTACTAAAAAATTTACAAAATATGTTCGTCTACCAATATTAGTAACTAAAATTCTCATTCTTATTTAAGATTTCTAAAATTTTTTTGACTATTTTTTGAAAACTTTGTGTTAAATTTAATTTTGTAATTATTAGAGCAAAACTTCATGTATTATATATTTTTTTAAAGTGAATAAAAATCTAGTTATTAATGTTTGTTAATTAATTTGCTTAATCAATTAACCTTGATTATGTATAGTATATGTTAATTTAATGAAAACAAAAAAAATTACTTTATGCAGCATTTTAAAAGCTATTCTTTGCAAAGGTAATATTAACTATTTCACATTACTTAATAATTAAATTGATTTATTTTAATAATTATAAACAGATTTTCTTAAACATTTTAGTATTAATTTTTCCAATATCTTTTTTATTTGGGAGGACGTTTGTTGAAGCATTTTTAATACTATTTTCAATATACACAATTGTAAATTTAAAAAAATGGAAAAAATATATTATTGATAAAGATTATA
>MDTF01017506.1_pt1 | contig 12390 bp, 13 predicted proteins | sample 811191 | NCBI WGS metagenome assembly MDTF01 (sample SAMN05326649, study PRJNA326480) | marine metagenome | isolation source: seawater | place: Southern Ocean | collected 2011
AGAAAGCCAAGAAAAAGAAGAAAGCCAAGAAAAAGAAAGCCAAGAAAAAGAAGGACTCTGAGTCAGAGTCTGACTCTGACTCAGACTCTGACTCTGACTCTGACTCAGCCAAGAAAGAAGGACTCTTTACACGAACCAAAAAGGGAGCCAGTGGTTTATTGAAAGGCTTGGGAGGTATGTTTATTACACACTATTTACCAGAACCTATTAAAAAGTGACGGGTGATTCGTACAAAATATACAAAATATACAAAAGAATAAATTTAATTATTGTATAGCGGGTACCATTTGCCATTTAACTTGGTGCATATTCTCTAAAAGTTTGGTAATATGTTTGTACCGGTCTACGTGTTCTTTCTGGTATTGCATGAGTATATTGACGTCTGCTTGTAGTGTCCATACCGTCCAAAAATGTGCGAGGGTAATGGTCGCGAAAATAAAAAACATAATATTCTCACATAGTCTGGATTCTTTTCTGTCGTCCTCTGGTTCTTCGTGCCTCGGAAGGTCTTCGAAGTCTTCGTCATCTTCGTCATCGTCGTCATCTTGATTGGGCATGGGTGTTTCTGGATATTTTCTCTGTCGCAGTCCAGTAATTGAAGGGGGGCTATCGTTGGACATGGTTGACCAGATGTTGTGAATGGTTTATACTCAAAACTTAATTTTGTCATTTCCGGATTTTCTGTGGCGCAACTTTGTCGGCTTTGCTTCTGCTGATTCAAAATCTTCTTCGTCTTCTTCGTTGCTCTTGTCAGTGGCTTCTGTGCGGGCTGTCCCTGCGAACAGAATGAGCAAAGCACCAACGCAAAAAGCTATTTGTATTGTAATGGCTTTGTTTACCAGTGAGTGAGTGTTCATAAACCATGCGAGCAGGTCCATTACTATGGCAACAAACAGGAGGGTCGCAATGAATATATTTTCGTGTGTATTTGCCATTAAAATGACTAGCGGGTCTATGAGAAGATGTGACGTGGTAAATATGAACAGTGTTCGCTCTGAGTTGACAATGTTAATAATATTAACGAGCCATCCGAAAGGCAAAGCCCATGCGAGTAGTATCCGCACGCGTTGTGTTGCGGACGAAATAAACATGGGCGCGCGAATAATACGATATATGTCCCATGTTTGCATAATATCAAGTATAAAAACTATCAGAACAAACATGAGTGTTAGTACCGAAAGTGGTAGTGTTTGAATACACCCTGTTTGATTTCTACATCTGTATGTGGCGAGCACGCCGAGTCCTACGACGGCGGTATCGAGTAACAATGCAACGGTTTGAACTATGATAGCAGCTATCCATGTTGCTTTGAATGGTAGTAACGAGCACAGTACAACGATGCCGTAAACAATAAAATTGTTTTCGAGTATTCCAGTGGCTTTGTGTACAGAAGCGGAGCTATTTATCCGTGTTGCTCGTATTACTAGAGATATAATCACAATAAGAAAAACGCGAAGTCTTACATTGTTCTGTAGGGCCACTGACATATCTTCTATGTTAGGGCGCCTTTATACGGTTCGCGGTTGACGCTCTGTGTACGGCAACTCTTCTCTGATAATCTTATTTTTAATTTTAAATTCTATCCATAAAAACCATATCCATATAATTATTTTAATCATGACCGACGCAATAACAACCAGGTTGTTGATGGTGTATAGGAATAGTGCGTACAGAGTTATTTGAATGGCGGGCCACTGCGGTATGCCATCGTATATTCGTGTGACAAAAATAGGAATATAACATTGTTCTGACACCAACATAATGACCATGATACTGTGTGTCAGGGTGTTGTTCATGAATAAAGTGGGTATGGAGAACAATATGAATAGAAGGGGCATACAAACAACCAGCGTGCTGGGCATTTTTCCGACGAATGGCGTCAGTGAATACCAAGAATCGGGTCCGATGTTCGGAACCCATGTTACGACGGAACATTTCGGGCCAAATGCGACGGCCCGTCCGACGAGCCATGACCACAAACAAGCGGACAATACAAAAAAAATATTCATGGGTTATTGTTGTTACCAATTTGTACTGTATATCAAAAATCCAATTTAACATTATTGATCAAAAACGACTATATAAGTTAAAAAAAAGAATTTGAATGGCTTCTGTACATTGGAATAAGTTTGAACCGACGATAAATGCCAAGTCCAAACGTCAAAAAACGACGGATTTTACGTTTGCTTCACTGCCTGTTACAAAAGAGAGCCTCGAACAAGAGACGCCTGATATTTTACAACAGACGGGTGAAGACCCCCTCCCATGCAAAACATTGATGGTTGCAGAGACTACCTTTTTCAATCAACAGAACCAAGATTTCTGGAAACGAAACGATTTGTCACATTTGCGCCCGTATGATTTCCCATATGTTCGCGCTCTCGTGCAGCAAAAGCCGTGTGATACGATGTCACCGGAAGACATCAAGCATAAGGCGCATTTGCGCGTATCTATTCAGGTCATTACGCGAGCGTACGAAGAAGAATATCTGCGCGAGGCTCTGCGTAAGGAACGTCCCTGTATTATGGGTGACCAGTGTCAAGGCATGCATTTGCCCCATGTGAAGGAAAACGCGTTTGTTCTTCGTGAATTTCTATTACCAACGGAAGAAGAAGAGTACAAACGCACGGGCAAATTGCCCACTGAAGGTCGCCTGTGCATCATGTGCAAACGTTCCGAAGTTGCTCGCGCCTTTATCAACATTCGTGCTGACGGTATGGGTGTCAAAAACAACGTTATTCTCCAGGATTATCGCAATATTGTGGGCAAAGAGGGCGAATACTGTATAGAAGATTGTATTTTGTCTTCGCCAACAGTGTTTCAGGGTATTCTTGACCCGGTGGTTTTGCATCTCAAGAATGCGTACCGTTTAAAGATTCAAAATGGCGTTCGTTATTATGAACAGTGGCGTATGAAATATCCGGGTCAACAGAACCATTTTTTAACGAAGGCGCCCGAGACCAAGGAGTAGGTTTCGGGCGCATATGTCCTTTTGAATTTGACGATGGTCACCGGCGTGAAATGCCTGAACAACTGCTTTTATCCCATTATTCCGGTACGAAATACGAATGGTTATTCATGGGTACTTTCTGGGAACGACTGCAAACGGTTGAAACGACTGGCCGCTTCGCTGAGTATATTTGGTGGCCACAACAACATGTACACGTCTGGGTGACTCAACTGGCGCTTATTATTCATCAAACGGTACATCTTATTGAAGTCGAAGAAAATTCCGAAATGTCATTCTACTTGCATATTTACTATGACGCGCACGTCCCGCTCATGTGTGCACTCGAAGACTGTACACCTGAGCATGTTCGAGCCGTGTTTCGAAAATATCGTCCCAAAACAGAAACGGTCTTGCATGAAGGTGCTTTGCCCGACATCATCAGTTTACAATTGCAATGTTCCTTTTGGAACGAAAACAAACCCAAGATGCAACCTATTGTACATCTCATGTGCAAAGCTTTGCCACAACGTTGTCAAATTCGAAATCTGCGGGAAATTATCTCTAACTATTGTCAGACCAACGATTTGGTCCACGAATTCATGCGTTCGGCCCTGTTGTGTTCGTTGCTTGGTATGTATCAACATAATAAAATTCGTTTGTCCTGGAATGCGCGCAAGAAAATTATTCGGCGTTTTATTTACGACAAGCCCAATCGTATGCAATTACAGGAATGGTTGTTTACGACGTATCAACATTTGCTGTTTTATATTATCAAAGAGTTTTTGACGTATTCGATGCGTATGATTCCAGCTTTATACGAAGAACTGTGCAATACGTATAAATGGAACACTTTCGAGACGACTGTGTGGGCGGCGATGGATTTGGTACGAAAAAATGTTCAAACGAATGTTTTGCAACACAGTACCATTCAAGATTGGCTTTCGCAAATTGAGTCCAACTTGATGCAAGTCAATAAACAGCAACTTGGAAATTTGTATCGACCCCAGAGGTTGACATTTACGCAAAATGTGATTGCAATGTGTGACCGTATCGACGAACAACGCCACCAAGTCAACCCACACGTTGATTTTCCCACGGGCTATCGGTTGTTAATGCGGCACATGGTCAAACGTGTTCCTCGCGGCGACCCCCACATCGAATGGCTTACATTCTTCAACGTGGCTCAAAAATCTATCGATGCATTGGTTAATATGTACAAGCATTATAAACAAAATACGTATCGCTCCGATTTACGCAAATTGTTGAATGCGTCGCCTCGATATGAATTTGAAGCCATTCGTGAATTATTTTATGCGTTCGAACAAAACCATCAAGAAATCCGCATTTTCCCATTGCCCGAACATTATTACACCCGCCAATGCGAAGCACTCAAACGACGGTATGGTTTATCACCGGACGATGAATTATTACCACATGTCGGTGCAGTGTACGTGTGTTTGTCCTGTTCGAACTTTAAGGGGTTTATCGTTAAGCAAGATTCCAAATGTAGCAACTTGTTTGCCAATGGCCATCAAAAAATCATTATCGATGACGAAACACTCAAATGTTTTTGTGGCCGACGGTGCGAGAAGACCGACACCAAAAAACGTAAGCGAATCGCCGTCGATGCATTTCTAGACAGTGGTGAACTCGAAGAACATCGTAAAAGACGTATTAAAAAAGATTGGAAAACGAGGCGAAAAATGATGCAAAACGATCTCTGTGCGAATACGGAATGTGTGAAATTTAATATGACAGGATGTTTGTTTCAGTTTCACAACAAGCTATATCTGTTCTGTCCTTCCTGTGGCAATCCGACTTGTTTTAATCATGACCAAATAGACAAACACGGCTTGACCTGCGGCGAATGCCTTAAAGAAGGTACGTTATACACTACTGTCAAATGCTACATTTGCAACACGTTTCGCGGCAAAGATTCGTGGACAACAATTCAAACAGAGGATGAAGACAACAAAACGGACACTTTGGCGATATGTAACACGTGTTATAAACCTTGGTTGCGACAATACGAGCAACCCATACCCAAAAATATTATAGATCAACAAAAACACAAATTAAACAAATAAATGTTATAAATAAATCCATTTCTCTAGTGAACGAAGATATTTCAAGGCTTTGTATGCCAACAAATGTCAACAGTCGATGTAGTAGAAAAAACGTCTATTTTTACAGCCTTTCAGACATCGGACGTACGCTCCACCGAGAAGTCTCCAAGTCAGTGGCAGGAATTCCTATGGCTTGGTGTTTTTTTGGCTTGTTGTATGTATTTCATATATACGTTTTCAAAACGCAAGCCGTAAAACCCGTCCCGAACATCTCTCTGTCATCGCCGGCAATGCTTTGGAGACGTCTTCAATGTTGTAGCCCGCTCTCTTCAGCCGTGCCTTATCATAAAACCCGGCGGCGACCCATTGGGAAACAGTAGGAGACCAATATCTCTTAATATCTGCAATTGATAATTTAAACTGTTGCCAACTATCAACCGTAGCACCCATTCTAGTTAAAACAGCCCAATCAAACCCCAACTCAATCAACTGGTGGGAGGTATATTTGAGCCGTGCCAATTCGGAGACGGTCATGCGGATAGCCAGCAGTTCCTCGGCATTTAATTTAAGCTTGTGTTGTTGCTGCGCCCATGTAAATTTGGATAATTGTGACGGTACAATACCCATCTCCACCATGTGTTGCCATTCAAATCCGAAATCTAACATATTGGAGCCCGAATACCGCGAATGGATTTTAGACCAGGGGATACGCTCTTGTACAGCGTCGACAGGTCCAAATCCGTAGGACCGTATAACAGATAACTTTGTATTGTGGTAGATATGGTCTAAAAATGTGGTCGCCTTGGGTGTTAACGGCGAAATGGCTGCCGTCACTTTTTGCATAAATGTCAAAGGTTCGTGGGGTTGCAACTGACGTTCCTTTATTTTTGCTTCAATGTCGGCCGACATTGCAATTTCGCGGTCGGTACCCAAATCAGGATAGTTGACGGTCTCACATTCCGAGCACGTCGTTTTAAATGCATGTGTAAAGACACACGACAAGTGGAAAGAATGGCCACATGTGAATATAGCCAGATTACTGTCTCCCAATTCTTTGGAACATAGAGTACATTCGGTCATTGTATATAAAAAAATAAGAGGTCTATTTATACACTACTTGTTTTGAAAATATTTACTTTTTATCTTTCGATTTAGTCTTTTTTTTGACTTTGGGATCATCTTTTCTACCTTCCGCACCAAACAAGTCGGCGACTGCGTTTACTTCGCGTTTGACAATCCTGTTGCATTTGTGTAGCACAATGTCAAGAGAGCTTCCTGGACGCGAGTACGAGAGCGCAGTGCCCATAATGAATCTGGAAGCCAACTCCTCTTGATCCTCACCAAGATCTGTAAGAAGGTCGCGCATGGGCGTGACCACAAACTGCAACTTTTCACGAGGAATACCCGTTTGGAGAGCTCTGTTTTTGCGTACACCTCTGGCCGACGACTTTGGAATATCAGCACAGACCACATCACCCGGGTAGATGATGGATTTACCATTGTTGAAAATGGTATTGAGCCCTGCCATCGTCATGACAAATCCCTGTTCGAAGATATCCTTCTCCGGGGAGAATTCAGTCACTGCAACGCCGGCGTATTTCAGTCCATCGAGGATAGCAGCCTTTTCAGGAACAGCGACATCAATTTTAGTACCGTCTGGCAATGTTTTTTTTCCGTAGCTGGCATTCAGCACCGCACCATCGGCTTTGAGACCGTTGGCGAAAGAAAAGACGTGCATCTGGTGGTCGCCATATCTGCGAACCTGTGCCGTCGATGTCTGCATCAAGATTTCGCCCTCGAGGACATGGTATGCCTCGTCGGTGCCGTGAGCAGGAAAGTATGGGTCGATGACATTACCAAACTTGACGGACTGATAATGACGAATATCGTACACAACATTAATATCAAAAGAAGTTGGTCGTGCAAAAGGTTTGATGCGTCTACGTTTTTGTGAAGAATACATTATTGATAAATATAAAGTGATTTATATACGGCATTTTTGTTTATATACGCATGAGCACTTCGATGCGTTCTAAGGCCTTACATTTTTCGGTGATATAAAGAGCATCGTTAATTTGAATGCGGGAAGGTCTTCTCATTGTAACTTGGGACACAATGCCTACAGGAATTAAGTAATGTGCTTTTTTAAAATCCGGACAACAATCCATTGTTGGAACAACTTGGACATAATCGGTGGCCGAAGGAACGACCTCACGGACGCCGGCCGGGCCGCGGAATGTTTCGATACCTATAGTTGTGTGTTGAAGAAAGGCGAGCCAGAGACAATCACCACGTTTAAGGCGGTTTTCGACCGGTTTCCACATGCGTGCGACACGAGAACGACCACGAATATTGACGTTCAACAAACGCTGCCATTTGGAACCAGTGTCCATGTCGTTATTTAAAATCCCAAAATAATTAAAATTGTCAAGAACTTTCTTGACAGTATTATACTTGAGCTCATCCTTGTCAGGCCCCGTGCCACCGACGAGCGTCGTGCGCAACAAGTGATTGAGGACGGGGATATTTGCCACCACATTATGAGAGCCATGGTTACGGCTATTTGCAGAACGCTCGTCGCCACGCTGCACAAATAATACATCACCTTCGGAATATGCCTTTTCGAATCCACGAGTGAACGGACGTGCAAAAAGAGGAACGCGTGCTGTTGAGTTTACCATGGGTTCAGGGACATTATTGTGTAAAGTTGGATTCATAAGGGCCGATACAGACGGTTTCGAGCCATAATCAGGTCGGACAGCCGAAGAAGATTTAAACGAAAACGGTGGGGCTGAATTCACCGCGCCAAGACCAGGAGTTCCTTGTTGAGTAAGCGATGCGATAGATACCATTTGTTATTGTAAAAAATGACAACCCTATTTATACTGTCAATACGTCCAAGGTGGAAGAACAATCCCACGGATTTTTGGAAAAACCAATTATTACTTAAAGGAATACGGTTTAATCGACTGTGTCTTCGAGGCAACTTCTTTACTCAAAGGCCCCTTGTAATATTTCACGAGGTCGAGCTTGTGTTTTGACAGTGCTATCCACTGTTTGATAGCGCCATTGTCCACCTTTGTACGACCCGTCACGTTGTTGCGGCTCAAAATTTGCTCTTTGCGCACGTGCCGCTGCATCGAATTCACAAACGATATCTCCGAACCAACCATGCGCTTCATATTCATGCGATGCTTGGAAAAATGTGCCTTACACGTCTCAGCAGTCACGTCCGGCGCCTCAATCCCCTGCCTTTCTAACGGCTCTTTGACGTGTGTTCTGTACAGGTCGGCCTGCAAGTTGTAAATCTCATCGTCTTTGATTTTGCCGACCATTTGGGAGTCGATTTCTTGCATACGCTGAATGACAGAATGTGCTTCGCCGGAACCACCGTCACCATATTGACAGAGAGTACATTGACAACCAAGGTCGTGTGTGTCCTCTTCGTCGTCCGAGAAGTGACAAGGGACGAACTCGCCCGGGTCGTCTTCTTCCATGATACCCATGTTGTCCGCCACAGCTTCAAAATCTAGAGTAGGAAGGATATCCATTACATTGAATCAAATAGTATTTATACTAATTTTTTAGTTAATTTTTAGTAACAGAATAAACGTATAGTCGCCCAAAAGAGTAGTAATGACAATGATGGTGAGTACAAAAAGGATGAGTACGAAGTACCATTTCCAGTACGTGTGTAACTTCGGAGAATGTGCAGAGCTTCGCGCCAAGTGCAAGCTCTTATGCTGCATGTGCCATGAAAACGAGACCATCGAGGAGAATACAAGAGCTAACTTGTTAGCGGCGAGTAACGTAAAATACAACCAAACAAAAGAGATAACTTAATTTTTAATGAAAAGCAGCGCTGACTACAATTGTTAACTTTCGGCCATACCTCCCAACGCGTTGGCAAATATTACCCATCCTAAAATTGACTTGCTTGTTAAAGACATTATACAATACGCCAACTCCACGCCGCGGTTCAGTGTGCAGCCGCGGCTGTACTTGCATTCACAGTATATTTTCTTGAGCGCATCCTTGTCCGCAAAGTACAACTGCACCAGCTGAATCACGCCAAATCCGATGTAGAGAATAGCAATGACGACGACAATGGCGTACACAAAGGGGGGTGGACTATTATCAGACATTTCGACGGTGTACCCGAATTGGCGGCCGAGAATGGCCCACACCGACAGCATAGAAAACCACCCTGTAAAGTGGGCGGTCCACGCCATATCTGGCCGGACGTACTTGAGTTGTTCGGCGATGAGACCACAAAGCATGGTCACTACCGTAAGAGCGGCAACACCCGCAATCACCAGCCGCTGCCATATACCAAGGATAAGCGCTATGGAAATTTGCATCAACGTCGCGGATATCGAATATTCGATCATACGTAATATATTGGTACCATGTTCATCAACTTCTTCAATGTAGTTGCGCACCCAGTTGGTGCCGCGCCATTTGCATTTCCACTGTAACATCGCAAACGTTTGGAACGCAAACGACAAAAAGTGAAACGCGATGACCAACCACCACAGGGATAAGTCACTGGTATATTCGGTGCGGCGCTCGATGCACCAGTCTTCTGAGATTTGAAAAATGCGCGTGGCATTAGACACTGGGCACATGCTGTGTGTTATGTTTGGAAGCGTTATGTTTGGAGTTACATTAATTTGATGTGTTACATTAATTGTACTGACCCATGGCGCGTACGTTTCGGACAAGGCAAATGTCTGATTCTGTTCGTCCGAAGCCGCCCAAAAGGCCAGCGTCGCCACGGTATTTACCAAATGCAATAAAGCAGCCGCCCAATTAATAATCCAAAATAATGGGGCGTCTGCCCTGCACGGAAAACATTGCTCTCCACAAGTCGCTGTAGATTTATATTTGCCCCACGAGCATGAATCACACGAACATGGAAAACATTGCTCTCCACAAGTCGCTGTAGATTTATATTTGCCCCACGAGCATGAATCACACGAACATGGATTTTCCTCGATTTCTACGTTGTCTTGTAGGTAGTAATCTATGCTTTTCTGGCTTTTCAGGCTTTTCATTTACAATAGTTGTCAATCTTATATACTTGTAAAAAACTAATATGAATAGTATACCGATTACATGTCCGTCAAAGTTCGAGGACTTGAAATTTATAAAGCATCGGTTCACCATCGGGAGTAACAATGCCACCATTGTTTGTACCGACAACCCCAGAACCCCAATCTAACAGAGGGGCGAGGCATTTTTATGGGTGACAATCGTATTATTAATTTTCAATTATATCTGGGAAGTAAAACACAGAGAGATTATCAAATATCTTAATCGGGATAATAGCAATAAAGTCTGTTTTGTTTTCGAGGCGGAGAGGGGCAAATGTAAAACCTGTTTAGGTTGTTTAAAAATGTTCCCGCCACAGCTTTTGATTCTGAAACAGTGGATTTTTTTATTATTTGCCCTCGCTGCCGCGCAATTCATCACAACGCAGCCCGATACGAAACACTATAAAAATGTAGCGGGTTTTGCAAACTCGTTCGTGGCCATGATTGGGATAACATTGGGGATTATTTTAAACACTTCTCTGCAGAAACACGAAGATGCAATACGATTATTTGAAATGTATACAGGAGATATTATCGCATTAGCCATGGAACTTACAGCGTTTATCGAAAACGCCGGCGAAGGAACTAAAGTAAATCAAGCCCTTAAATGGGACGAAGATGACATGTCTGAAAACAATTCAAAGCTTGCCGAACATCGAGAAAAATTGGCAAGACAGATTGTTGCCATCCTAAAAAATATAAACATCAAAAAATTCACAAGTTGGAAGGGCGTGATGGAGAATAAAAACACATTAAAAAATGAATATCCCATCTTTTACACAGAGAGTAGACGCTTCCCACTAGTCGACTGGCCGACCTGGATAACTGCTTATAAACAGATCAAACAATGGTTCCCATCTTCGCAAACACGGAAAACATTAACATCGGCGTGGAGACGTTTATATGGAACATATGGAGACATGTCTACAGTAAAAACATACGATTTGCCCCGTGTTATTACAATGACAATGGAATTGTCATTAATAGGTAGTTGTTTTATGTTACCACTGTCATCATTGCATGGTTTTGTAGACACTTGTTCGGAAAATTGCCAGGCTTGGGCAGAAACGATGGTTACTCGATTTTCATCAAAGTTTTAAATGAAAATCGACGAAAGAACTATTTAAATCAAATGCCGTTCACGAATGGAACCCACTGAAGAAATGTCAACAACATTCTGGCGACACGGTATCACCGTACATATGCGCGTATTCGAGTTGGAGACATGTCGCGCGATACAGTGGTGGTACCCGGCGCAATCTGGCGTCCTTTATGTCCCAAAAGACGGTAAATTCGAGCCAAAATTTGACGGGCGACAGTTAAAATGTGAGGCGGCCCTGCCCGATTGTTTCGTAGAATTGCCCGATATTCCCGCGTCCGTGGACATCGAGCAGTTCCACCGCGACATCGAACAATTGGCCGTGTCGGTACAAAAGGCACCGGCGGACATTATCAAGAACACACAGATTGTTTCCGACATGCTCGATTTGGCTTCGTCGACTTCTGCGAACGAGATTGAGAGAAAACTAACTTTACATCGCGCGAAACGAAAATTAAGAGCCGTAACGGCATTTAAAACTAAAACTTGAGTATTTAATCTGATTATTTTTTTATAAATGGAAGTTCATATAATGTTATTGTCTACGATGACTCCCCAAGATACGGCGGATAATTTGGAACCCCACGGTATCACATTCGATACGCAAGAAGGTACCATTCAAAAATTTAAATGGATTCGCGAAGACCGACCAGTGTCCGTTTCTTTGTGGGTGGCGTGTTTGCATCCGCTTTTTGACCATTTGGCACCGTCTTGTGTGCCTCATATGGACGCGGTGGTTTGTTGGTACCACGACCATGTAGGTATTTCTTGTTTACAAGTGAAGCGAGCGATGGGACTCCTGCAAGGATTGCATTCAAACGTGCGGATGATGGCGACCACGCTGCCTGACAAACTGGACAAACACGCTTCGAGAATCAAGCGTTATTACAATGAACATGGTTTTGAAATAGAAAGGTTGACGTCAACCCTAAATGAGAATATAGAACAGATTTTGCGAGTACATTTAGATATTCAGAAAAATTTATAAATCTAAGTCTAAGTTAAATCTAAGTCTAAGTCTTGATTATCTAAGTCTTGATTATCTTCGTCTTGATTATCTTCGTCTTCACTCTTTAATTCGCTGTATTTTTTAGATTTTTCCTTGATGTATTTTACGATGGCTTTATCGAGGCCTCCGAGGCCAAAGAACGTGACTACATTTGGAATATGTGCAAACAC
>MDTF01007297.1_pt1 | contig 12388 bp, 11 predicted proteins | sample 811191 | NCBI WGS metagenome assembly MDTF01 (sample SAMN05326649, study PRJNA326480) | marine metagenome | isolation source: seawater | place: Southern Ocean | collected 2011
TGGGATAGAGCTAAAAACCAATGGATGGATGTAAACCCAGGTATTGCATCATCCTATATTTTCAATCTTAAAAAAGGAGATAAATGTGTTATCTCTGGACCTTATGGAGAGTTTTTTATCAATCCATCAGAGTCTGAAATGTTATACATCGGTGGTGGAGCTGGAATGGCACCTATGCGTTCTCACCTGTATCATTTGTTTAGAACATTAAAAACAGGAAGAACAGTAACATATTGGTATGGAGGTCGTTCTAAGAGAGAGTTATTCTACTTAGATCACTTTCAGCAACTAGCCAATGATTTTCCAAACTTTAAATTTTACTTGGCACTTTCTGAGCCTATGGAAGAGGATAACTGGAAAGTAAAAGATGGTACTCAAGGAGAAGGAGACGGTTTTGTTGGCTTTATTCATCAAGTAGTAATTGATAACTATCTAGACCTTCATGAATCTCCAGAAGATATAGAATTGTATTTCTGTGGTCCACCACTTATGAATCAAGCGGTTCAAAAAATGGGTGAAGATTATGGAATTCCAGATGAGCACATTCGCTTTGATGACTTTGGTGGTTAACCTCCTCAATAATTACACCCTTATTAAACCGCTATCATTTTTTTGATAGCGGTTTTTTGTTATTAATTATTTACTAATTAAAAATAGAAAACAATAAAGAGCTATTTCATCTTGATACCTGTCAAGATCAAACACATTACTGTATTTTTGCAGTGTTAACATATCACAACAAAACACATGGCCCAAGAATTAACCAAACAAGAATTACACAATCTAGCTATGAACATTGTAGGCGAGGATATGAAATCTCAAGGGTTTGAGTTTTTAGGCGTCAATAGTAAAATTGGTAAGGATCCTCAGTTTGTGGGTTTAAAAAACAAGGACTTACATTTTGTTATTGTACGTGTCTCACACTATCCTCAGGACGCTCATATATATGACCCCGTGTTTATGCAAACCATAAAAGAACATGCTAACGGCTTTGATGCAAAAACCTACTACGCAGGAGTGGGTCTTGGGCATGGAAAAGATTATGCCAAACCATTGCTAAAAGATCAAGAATATACCATGGTGTATAAAGGCCTACAAGAAATAGTATGAAAAAAATAACAATCCTTATCTTCTTGATCATTTTTGCTAGTTGTAAAAACGAGCCTTCAGTGATTAAAAAAGTGCTCCAAGGCAATGCCTTTGGAACTACCTATACCATACAGTATTTTACAGATTCAAATTTTGATGCTCAAAAGCAAGTAGATTCTGTTTTGTATAGGGTTAATAAATCTATGAGTACGTATTTGTATGAAAGTGATATATCAAAAATTAATAGGGGAGACAGCACCATTGTGGTAGACGCTTTATTTAAAGAGGTGTGGCGCATCTCTGAGATAGTCCACACAGCATCACAGGGTTATTTTGATCCAACGGTGGGAAGTCTGCGTAACCTATACGGCTTTGGAGATACAGCCTATCTTGAAGACATAAATACCAAAGTCTTGGATAGTGTTCGTGAGTTAGTGGGTTTTAAAAAGGTTGCTATCAAAAATAATGGTACACTGCACAAAGACAACCCTAATATATACATAGATTTTAATGCTGTAGCAAAAGGCTACGGTATTGATTGCCTTGGAAACATGCTCATTAAAAACAGTGTTACTGACTTTATAATTGAGTTGGGCGGAGAAGTGTTGGCTAAAGGACAAAACGTTTTAAAAGACTCTCCATGGATTTCTGGTGTAGAAGCAATTGGTTCTGAGATAGGCGATAGAAAAGCGGTTGTTTATTTTACACTTCAAGACAAAGCCTTAGCGGGTTCTGGAAACTACAGAAAGTATCGTGTAGACGATGCTACGGGAAAAAAGTATGTACATACAATTAACCCCTTAACGGGCCTTGCAGAGCAAAGCAATGTAACAAGTGCTACGGTAATAGCATCCAACTGTGCATTAGCAGATGCATATGCTACAGCATGTATGGCCATGGGTTTTGAAAAAGCAAGGTTAATGCTTGAGAACTTAAAGGATGTAGAGGCGTACCTAAGCTATATAGATACTAATGAAGCCCCACAAGCCTACATAACCAAAGGCTTTGAAGATATTATTTTAAAATAATACTTTATTTTTTACAGACAGGCAGTAATTCTCCGCTACAAATTCTGTAGCGCTCTAAGTCATCCTCACTGATGTTTTTTGTGTAGTCTAGTGCATCAACATGAAAACCAATACTTCTCAGCTTGTCAAAGTAATCTGTGCCATACACACGAACATGATCATATTGGCCAAAAATACGAGTGCGCTTTTTTTGGTCTGTAATGGTATTGTCTTCAAAGGTTATGGCCCGTTGTGCCTGGTAAGGTACTTGCAAAATAGCAGTTCCTCCAGGGGCTAAAACACGATACAGTTCTTGCATTGCTTTTGTGTCATCAGGGATATGTTCTAAGACATGATTGCAAATAATAAAATCATAGCTATTATCCTTAAAGGGCAATGCACAAATGTCAGCCTTTACATCTGCAATAGGGGAGTTGAGATCTGTGGTGGTATAGTTTATGTTTTTTAGCTTCTTAAATTTCTTGAGAAACGCCTGTTCTGGCGCAAAGTGTAAAACATTTAATGTTTCAGAAAAAAAAGAGGTTTCATTTTTTAAGTACAGCCAAAAAAGACGATGCCTTTCTAGTGAAAGCGTGCCTGGAGCCAAAACATTTTCACGAACACTGGCGTATCCATAAGGAAGAAACGTACGATACGATTTTCCATCTATTGGATCTGTGTATCTGTCTCCTTTCAAGAAAAAAGCCACAAGAGGCCTCGTCAAATAACTTATTCTAATAAGTAATGTTCTTGGAAATAGATTTAAAAAAAATTTAAATAAAGAATTCAAAAGCTATTGTTACGCGATATTAGTTATAAAAATTTTAATTATTTTTTACCTGTGGAGGGTATTGTGCTAATATTTCAGAAACAACAAGGCGTATTCTCTCTTCCCTCTTTTCTATATCATTACCTGCATACAGTGAAGTGCGCCCAACCCCCTGCCAAACCAACTCGTTAGTCTTGGCGTCAATAAGATCTATAAATAGACTACCTTCTGTAGTTGTAGAGATTCTATTGGTATTGTTAAAGCTACCGCCCCAATATGGATTCCAGCCCCAGCCTCCACCAAAGTTATTTTGATACATATCCACGCGTTGGCTCTCTTTGGTGAAAATACTTACCAAAATGTTTGGAGCCCCATTTTTATTCATGCCTTTTGCCATTAGATTTGCTTGTATAGCGCGTAAAATCCTTTTTTTATCAAGATCATTGATTTGAGCTTTATCAATACCTGGTTTAAAAAAAGCAAAAGAGGTGTAGTTATTAAAGTTTGCTTCCTTGTCATAATCACTCACAACCCTAACGGTTCTACAAGAAGTTAATACAAGTAATGCAATAATAGAAAGTGTTTTTAATGGGTTCATGTCATTTTAATTTAAGAGTGAGTCATCTACAAAATTAGGAAGTGTTACTTTGAGGTTTGGATTGCGCTCCATTTCTCTTTTAATAGCAAAAACAGCTTCTTTGTTTCTAGCCCAACTACGTCTTGCAATACCGTTATTTACATCCCTAAAAAGCATGCTTTCCAGACGTCTTTGTGCATCACTACTACCATCAAGAACCATACCGAAGCCACCATTAATAACTTCACCCCAGCCAACACCTCCACCGTTGTGTATACTCACCCAGGTTGCACCCCTGAAGCTATCACCAATAACATTTTGTATAGCCATGTCTGCCGTGAAGCGGCTACCGTCATAGATATTACTAGTTTCACGATAGGGAGAGTCTGTACCACTTACATCATGATGGTCTCGCCCTAAAATAATAGTTTCAACAACCCCGTCTTTAATAGCTTTGTTAAAAGCACTAGCTATTTTCATTCTACCTTCAGAATCTGCATATAAAATTCTAGCTTGAGATCCTACCACTAGTTTGTTTTCTTGAGCTCCTTTAATCCATTGAATGTTGTCTGCCATTTGCTGTTGCACTTCTTGCGGTGCGTCCTTCATAATCTCTTCTAGTACTTGACAAGCAATAGCATCTGTTTTGGCTAGGTCTTCTGGTTTTCCAGAGCCGCATACCCATCTAAAAGGTCCAAAACCATAATCAAAACACATAGGCCCCATGATGTCTTGAACATAACTTGAGTATTTAAAATCTATGTTATTTTCTGCCATGATATTTGCTCCTGCTCTTGATGCTTCAAGTAAAAATGCATTTCCATAATCGAAGAAGTAGGTTCCTTTTTCAGCATGTTTATTAACAGCAGCTACATGTCTTTTCAGAGTTTCTTGTACTTTTTCTTTAAATAGAACAGGGTTATTAGCCATCATTTCGTTGGCTTCTTCATAAGACAATCCCATGGGGTAATATCCACCTGCCCAAGGGTTGTGCAGTGAGGTTTGGTCACTCCCTAAATCTATGTGTATGTTTTCTTTATCAAAATGTTCCCATACATCAACAATGTTTCCATCCCAAGCAATAGATACTGCTTCTTTTGCGGCCATGGCTTGTTTAACTCTTTTGGCAAGTAGCTCAAGATCACTTATTACTTCATCTACCCAGCCCTGGGTGTGTCTTGTATGTGTTGCTTTTTTGTTTACCTCACCACATACTGTTACACAACCGGCAATACTTCCAGCTTTTGGCTGCGCCCCACTCATGCCCCCTAATCCAGAGGTTACAAACAAGCCACCCTTAGGTGATTTTTTAATTTTTCTAAAACCATTTAAAACGGTAATGGTTGTGCCATGAACGATACCCTGAGGCCCAATATACATGTAACTTCCAGCGGTCATTTGGCCATATTGAGTCACTCCAAGTGCGTTAAACTTTTCCCAGTCATCTGGTTTTGAGTAATTGGGTATCATCATACCGTTGGTGACCACAACACGAGGTGCGTCTTTATGAGAAGGAAATAAACCTAGTGGATGCCCAGAGTATACTGCCATGGTTTGTTCATCTGTCATCTGCGCCAAATATTGCATTACCAATCGGTACTGCGCCCAGTTAGAGAAAACCCCTCCATTACCACCATAGGTAATTAATTCATGGGGATGTTGCGCAACCGCATGGTCTAAGTTGTTTTGTATCATGAGCATGATCGCCTTGGCTTGCTCACAGGTGCCAGGATATTCGTTTATTGGCCTTGCATATATTTTGTAATTAGGTCTAAAACGATACATATATATACGGCCATATCTCTGCAGTTCTTCTTTAAATTCTGGCAGAAGTGTAGCGTGATCCTTAGGGTCAAAATATCTAAGTGCATTTCTGAAGGCTAATTTCTCTTCCTCTGGAGAGAGTATTTTCTTTCTTTTTGGAGCGTGATTTACCTCAAGGTCATATGCTTTTACAGCAGGCAATTCATTAGGTATTCCAGCTAATACTTCTTCTTTAAAAGTCATGATAATGTGTTTGATAGTTTGCATTTTTTAAATAGCATTTGGGGCTATTTATTGTTGTGTATTTGTTTTTTTATTAAAACCATAAGGGCAATGACGGCAACCACTTTCACAGCAATATGTTCTTTTGAGATGGTATTGTTCTGTAAAGCATTTATACCCCTCGGGTGTGAGGTAAAAGTCTCCTTCTTCTAGTTCTATTTTTTTCTTCGGAAATAACACATAACAAAAATACGCAAAGTTAGGTGTTTATGTTGCTTCATTTTCTTTTCGTTCTTTTCAGGGATTGAAACCCTTAGTCTTACTGGGTATTTACAGGCAATATTTAACAATATTTTCTAATATTTTAAAAAATAAACAATCTCAATATTTTGTACCTTTGTAAGGTGTCTAAGCATTCTCTTGTGTGTAATGTCAAGGGTACGGTTTGTTATGAGATAGCATGATTATAGGTTTCTAAAAGCAGTGTGTAATTGCAATGTTTTTTGTTGACGGCGGTTTAATATTCATAAAAAAATGAATCAAAAAATAGATGTTTCTTTTCTTTCTGGTGATGTTGTCTTAGATTTAAAAAGAGAAGACCTTTTGCATCCTATTATTTCTGGGAATAAGTTTAGAAAGTTAAAATATACCCTTGCCGAGGTAGTGGGTAGATCACAAAAATGCATGTTAACCTTTGGAGGTGCTTTTTCAAACCACATTGCTGCTGTTGCCGCGGCTGGTAAATTGCATAAAATTCATACCATAGGTATTATTAGAGGTGAAGAACTTACACATGTCTATAAAAACAATCCAACATTACGCTATGCCGGGGAGCAGGGTATGGAGCTTGTATTTGTTTCTAGAGAACAATATGCTTTAAAAGATACACCAGCATTTTTAACTTGGCTTGATGATACTTATGGTGATTTTTATGCAATCCCAGAGGGGGGAACCAATGATTTGGCCATAAAGGGTTGTACTGAAATCTTAACACCAGAAGATGCCCAGTATGATTATATATGCGTTTGTACAGGTACAGGAGGAACATTAGCAGGTATTGTTTGCTCCCTAAAGGAACATCAACACGCTATTGGGTTTTCTGCCTTGAAGGGAACCTTTCAAGACGAAGTAGTTTCAAAATATACCCCAAAAACAAACTATACCATTACAGATGACTATTGTTTTGGAGGTTATGCTAAAGTAAACACAGAGTTAATACACTTTATAAATACCTTTAAAAAAGAGCATGGTGTTGGTTTAGATCCTGTGTATACAGGTAAATTACTCTACGGTGTTTTTGATCTTATTAAAAAAGATTATTTCAAAAAAAATAGCCGTATTTTAGCGGTACATACCGGAGGAATGCAAGGTGTTGCTGGTATGAACCTATCATTGAAGAAAAAGAATTTACCTCAAATTAATATATAATATGTTTCATAAAATCATGACAGTAGCTGTCATATGTTTTCTTGTATTATCTGGATGTAAAGCAAAACAGCCTGGTGTTTCTGTAAAGAAACCAAATGACACTACCCAAGGTGCTACGGCGCCCAAAAAAGAAACAGCAACCAAAGTAGTAATGCCAAAACCCGCGGGAGAGTATGCCGGTGTTGTTATAAACTATATTGATCAATTTAGTGAGATTGCTAAAGAAGAAATGAAGCAATACGGTATTCCTGCGAGTATTACTTTGGCTCAAGGAATTTTAGAAAGTGGCGCAGGCAGGGGTACTTTAAGTGTGCGCGCCAACAATCATTTTGGTATTAAATGTCATACGGGCTGGAAGGGTCAATATGTTTATCATGATGATGATGAAGCTCAAGAATGTTTCAGGAAGTATGTAGATGCAAAATACTCTTATAGAGATCATTCATTATTTTTATCTGGAAGAGGCAGGTACAGCGCTCTTTTTAGTTTGTCTAAAAAAGACTATAAAGGGTGGGCTAAAGGCCTAAAAAAAGCTGGATACGCCACAGATCCAAAGTATCCAAACAAGTTGATTTCTATTATTGAGAGGTACAATCTTCAAGAGTATGATCTCGAGGTGTTAAAAGGTAAAAAGAGGAGTAAGCGTTCTAAAGACCTTAGCGATGACTCCATTTTAAAAGCATATACCGTTGCAAAGGGAGATACCTTGTATAGCATTTCTAAGAGGTTTAATATTTTAGTAGCAACGTTAAAAAGCTATAATAGTTTAACAGATAATAGCCTGTCTATTGGGCAAGTGTTGTATTTACAAGCGCCAAAAAATTAGTACATGATATACAAAAGAAGTAGTGCACTTTTTGCAGCAGCCCAGAAAGTAATTCCAGGCGGAGTCAACTCTCCAGTTCGCGCTTTTAAAGCCGTGGGTGGTGAGCCTGTTTTTGTTGAAAAGGCCAAGGGGGCCTATTTGTATGATGCAGATGGTAATCGTCTTATAGATTACATTAACTCATGGGGCCCTATGATATTAGGACATGCTTATGAGCCTGTTGTAAATGCTATCATAGAGAAAGCAACGCTAGGAACCAGCTTTGGAATGCCAACTCAAATAGAAACCCAGATCGCTGAATTAGCAGTCTCGATGGTTCCATATATAGAAATGATTCGCTTTGTAAATAGCGGAACAGAAGCTTGTATGAGTGCAGTGCGTTTGGCAAGAGGGTACACTAATAAAGATAAAATAATAAAATTTGCTGGATGCTATCACGGGCACAGTGACTCTTTTTTAATACAAGCTGGAAGCGGCGCCATTACCTTTGGAAGCCCAAACAGTCCCGGAGTTACCCAAGGTACTGCAAAAGACACTCTTTTGGCTAGGTATAATGACTTGCAGCACGTGGCAGACATCATTGCGCAAAATCCTCATGAAATTGCATGTATCATTATAGAGCCTGTGGCGGGTAATATGGGGTGTATTTCTCCAGTACCTGGTTTTTTGGAGGGTCTTAGAGCTTTGTGTGATACTCATGAAATATTATTAATTTTTGATGAGGTCATGACTGGTTTTAGACTTGCCCCGGGAGGTGTTCAAGAACTTAAAAATGTACGCGCAGATATTGTCACCTTCGGAAAAGTTATTGGAGGTGGTTTGCCTGTAGGTGCTTTTGCTGCCAATACAGATATTATGAGTTATCTAGCTCCTATAGGACCCGTCTATCAAGCAGGTACCTTGAGCGGTAACCCATTAGCAATGGCAGCAGGTTTCGCGATGCTTTCTGAGCTTAATAATAAGCCAGAAATCTTTACTTCTCTTGCAAAAAAGACTGCGTATTTACACAAAGGTCTTACAGAAGTATTTACAAGAAGAGGTATTGCTCACACAATTAATAGAGAGCAGTCTATGCTCTCTGTACACTTTGGGCAGACTCCTGTAACAAATTTTGAGACAGCTGCAGCAGCTGCCTCTAACGGCGTGTTTAATAGCTTTTTTCACGGCATGTTAGACCAAGGTATTTATATAGCTCCTAGTGCTTATGAAACATGGTTTTTAACAGATGCCCTTACCTATAAAGATCTAGATCAAACCATAGCTGCTGCAGATCATGCAGCAAACTTATTGGCATAAAAAAAGTCCTAACACTGAGTTAGGACTTTTTTTATAGTATAAAAATATTCTTATTTTTTTTGCATCGCTTTCCAAGCAGTAAACTGCTCAGTGGTGAGTGTTTTTTTCATAGCTCTTTCTAAAGATGCAGCAAATTTTATCTTGTTTGCTATTACCTCAGGGCTTGATGGGTTTTTACCATTGATATTTTTCCTAGTGTCTACTTCGTTTGCAGTAAAAGCTCTAAAGATATAACGTTGCTGAGTGCCGTCAAGACCTAACTCTTGGCTTAATTCTGCTGTTTTTTGTTTTGCAATAGTCTCTGGTCTGTCTTGGTTAACCGTTAAAGATTGTGCTGTTGTGTTCTGGATCCCTAGAACAAACATACCTGAAATTGCTATTGATTTTATTAAGTTTTTCATTGTTTTATTTTTAAAGTAGGGTACTAAAGTATGTATTTTGACTAGAATAAACCAATAATTAAGCCAAAAAACAAATTTATTCTTTTAAGTACTCTTTTTTGATAAAAAAAAACACTTTCAAAAAAACATTACTATCTGTAAAATACATAAAATGAGGGTGTCTTCACTGCTCTTTTTTAAAACCATAGGTGTTTTGGCCAATAAAATCTTTAGGAAACATATCATCTCCTTTAAATCCAATTTCAAGGGTTCCACTATCTTCAGGTATGTAATTTGTTTTGAAAATATAATCCCACAGGCTTAAGCTAATTCCATAATTTACCCCTCGTTTTCCTTCCGGAAGCTTACGTGCATGATGGTATAAATGCATTACTGGATTATTGAAAATATATTTAAGTGGTCCCCAAGTAATTTTAACATTTGCATGATTAAGATGGCCAATTGCTATGGTGATAAAGTGAACAATAAATGCCTGCTGAGGTTCAAAACCGCCAAGAATCATGACCCCAAATGTCTTGAGGGGCTTGTATAGAATGTTTTCCATCCAATGATATCTTAAGTGAGCTGCAAAACCCATTTCTTTTACACTGTGGTGTACTTTGTGAAACTTCCACAGGAAAGGATATTTATGGAGTGTTAGGTGTGTAAACCATTGTACAAGGTCAAGTATAATAAAAAACACTAATAATTGTACCCAAGCAGCCCATAGAGAAATGTCTATAATAGCCAAGCTTTTTGCACCCATATTTATTTCAGCAAATAGCTCTTTTAAAACTTTATATACACCACTAATTATGATAGAGAAAACAAAAAAATTAAAAAACATATAAAAGCCATCCAACCAAAAATCACGTCTAAATATAGCTTGTTGTTTGCGCCAAGGAAAAATAATTTCTAGTCCCCAGACAAGTAATGAAATTGCAATAAGTCCCCAAAAATAATTGGTGTACCAAGGAACATCAAAGGCCATAGATTTCCATGTCCACTCTAGGGTTCCTAAAAAGGCATTGTTAAATGCGGCTAGATATTTTTCCATTGGTATTGCTACTATCTAAGGGTGTTTTATTAAAATGCGGTACCACTCTTAAGGCTATGCCATTAAAACAATAAGCCCGTCATCTGTCTTTTCTACCTTAGCCAGATTGTGCTTTGTTAGTCCTTTAATTGTTTTGTCCCACTTTTTATTACTAAGCCCCGATTGCTCTTTTAGGTTGTTTAAACCCATTGGAGAAGCACTCTTCAAGATGTTAAAAACAACTTTTTCATCATCTGTCATAGCAACTTGCTTCTGTTCGGGTTTCATTTGCGGGAAGAATAATACTTCTTGGATAGATGCATTGTTTGTTAAAAACATAATTAAGCGATCCATACCAATTCCCATCCCGGATGTTGGAGGCATTCCATACTCTAGAGCTCTTAAAAAATCTTGATCTATAAACTCTGTAGCTTCATCATCACCTCGTCCGGCTAGTTTTATTTGATCCTCAAAACGCGCTCTTTGGTCTATAGGGTCGTTAAGCTCAGAATATGCATTGGCTAATTCTTTTCCACAAATAATTAACTCAAAGCGTTCTGTAAGATCAGGGTTAGATCGATGCTCTTTGGTTAATGGACTCATCTCTTTTGGATAGTCTGTAATAAAAGTTGGCTGGATGTAATTCCCTTCACATTTTTCACCAAAAATCTCATCAATTAGTTTCCCTTTACCCATTGTATTGTCTACCTCAATGCCCATGGATTTTGCAGCGTCTCTAATTTCATTTTCTGATTTTCCCGAAATATCAAATCCAGTAAAGTGTTTGATAGCGTCTGTCATGGTTACTCTTGCGTAAGGAGCCTTAAAATTAATTTCATGATCTCCAAAAATAGTTTTTGCGCTACCATTTACCTCCGTAGCACAGAAATCTAATAATTGTTCTGTGAAATCCATCATCCAATTATAGTCTTTGTACGCAACATAAATCTCCATCATTGTAAACTCTGGGTTGTGGGTGCGATCCATCCCTTCATTTCTAAAGGTTTTTGCGAACTCATACACACCATCAAAACCTCCAACAATTAATTTTTTTAAATACAATTCACATGCAATTCTCATGTACATTGGAATGTCTAATGAATTATGATGTGTTAGAAATGGTCTTGCTGCAGCACCGCCGGGTATGGATTGAAGGATGGGTGTCTCAACCTCAAAATAACCACTATTATTAAAGAAGGTACGCATCGCCGTAAAGAGTTTTGTGCGCTTGATAAATACTTCTTTTACTTTTGGATTTACCACTAGATCTGCATAGCGCTGTCTGTAGCGCATTTCTGGGTCTATAAATTCATCATAGGTATTCCCTTCACTGTCTGTTTTGGGTAGCGGCAAAGGTTTTAATGCTTTGCTTAATAGAGTAAAGTCTTTAACTAAAACGGTAATCTCTCCTACTTTCGTGGTAAACATTTCTCCTTCAACACCAATAAAATCACCCAAGTCTAATAATTTTTTAAACAGGTCATTATATTTCATTTTATCTTCACCAGGACAAATCTCATCCCTGTTAAAGTAAACTTGTATGCGACCTTCACTATCTTGTATTTCAGCAAATGAAGCTTTTCCTTGTATTTTTTTACGCATCAATCTTCCAGCAATTACCACCTTTTTGCCTTCAGTATATGCCTGTTTAATCTGTTTACTGGTGTGATCTACAGGGTATAAATCTGCTGGATATGGGTTGATACCTAAGCTTCTTAATTGGCCTAGTTTTTCTCTTCGAATAATTTCTACTTCAGAAAGTTGCATATGCTACATTTTAAAGCGCAAAATTAGCCTATTTCCTAATTTTATGCTTCAAAAAAATTGCAAAATTTTGATTCCCGTGGTATCATTCTGTCTAAGGGCGCTTTTTCTGTTTGTTTTGTTGGGTTTTTTGTTTAAATCTCGGTGTATTATGCCCAAGCTATTAAAAGAGCTTTTTAAGAAGTGTAACAAAACAAAAAGCGGTAGACCTATATATTAAATAATTGTAA
>MDTF01002320.1_pt1 | contig 12385 bp, 11 predicted proteins | sample 811191 | NCBI WGS metagenome assembly MDTF01 (sample SAMN05326649, study PRJNA326480) | marine metagenome | isolation source: seawater | place: Southern Ocean | collected 2011
GCTTGTTTTTTGTAAAAAATATTGTCAAAAAGGAAAAAAGTTAAAAATAGAAGTAGAAAATTCGCAAAAAAAATAAATGCTGCTCCACAATCATACGGAAAAGATTATTATTATTGATTTTGGATCACAAGTAACAAAACTAATTGCTAGAAGAGTTCGTGACCTTGGAGTTTATTCAGAAACTATAACAATTAAAGAATTTCATAAAATTAAAAATTATACAAAAATAAAAGGAATAATTTTATCTGGAGGCCCATCTACTGTAACCAAAAAAAATTTTCCAAATATACCTAAGGAGATATTCTTAAGAAAAATTCCTATTCTTGGAATATGTTATGGACTACAATTAATAATTAAATTGTTTGGAGGAAAGATAATATCTTTGCAAAAAAGAAGAGAATTTGGAAGATCCATTTTATTTAAAAAAAAAAAGTCATTACTTATAAAAAATTTTTTTAATAAGAAAAATAAATCAGTTTGGATGAGTCATCAAGATGCTGTTGTTAAATTACCAAGAAATTTTAAAATAATAGCATCCACAAAAGACTCCAAATTAACTATTGTTGAAAACACCAAAGACAAAATATATGGAATACAATTTCATCCGGAAGTAACTCATACAGAGAATGGCATAAAAATATTTGAAAACTTTTTATTTATTATTTGTAAAATTAAAGAAAAATGGAAAATAAATTCAGAAAAAAATAGACTGATACATCAAATAAAAAAAACCGTACAAAAAGATAAAGTAATTTGCGCTTTATCAGGGGGAGTTGATAGCAGCGTAGTAGCTTTATTAATTAATAAAGCAATAAAAAAAAATCTTATATGTATAATGGTTGACACTGGCTTAATGAGAAAAAACGAATTCAAATTTTCTTATAATATTTTCAAAAAAAAATATAAATTAAATGTTAAGCTAATAAATGCCTCAAAAATATATTATAAAAAACTTAAAAATATAAAAAATCCAGAAGTAAAAAGAAAAATTATAGGTAATTTATTTATTGAAATTTTTGAAAAAGAATCGAAAAAATATAAAAATATAAAATACCTAGCACAAGGAACACTTTACCCAGATATTATTGAAAGTCGATCCACCAATGGAAGCAAATCCTCAAAAATAAAATCACATCACAATGTTGGTGGATTACCTAAAAATATGAATTTAAAACTAATAGAACCACTTAAGGAATTTTTTAAGGATGAAGTTAGAGTACTAGGCAAGTCATTAGGCCTTTTAGATAAAATAAGAAACAAACACCCTTTTCCTGGCCCAGGCCTCGCTATAAGAATAGTTGGAAATATTACACCTGATAGAGTTAAAATCCTTCAGGAAGCAGATTTTATATTTATAAAAGAATTAATTAAACACAAACTTTATCATAAGATTTGGCAAGCTTACGCCGCATTACTACCCATTAAAACTGTTGGAGTTATGGGTGACTCAAGGACTTATGAATACACATGTTTACTAAGAGCAGTAGTATCTGAAGATGGCATGACAGCAGATTATTTTAATTTTCCTAAGGATTTTTTAGATACTATCTCAAATAAAATTGTAAATGGCGTACCTGGCATTAATAGAGTAGTATATGATATAACTTCAAAACCACCCAGCACTATTGAATTAGAATAATGTTAAAGAAAATAAAACAAATATTAAAAAAAAAAAGAAAAAGTAAAATCGTTAGTTTAACCGCGTACTCTAGAAACACTGCGGAAATTTTAGATAAATATTGTGATATAATTTTAGTAGGGGACTCAGTCGCTAATGTTTTATATGGAATGAAAGATACTCATAAAATTACATTAGAAACCATCATACAGCACAGCATTAGCGTGAGAAAGGGTGTTAAAAAAGCTTTACTAGTAGTCGACATGCCTAAGGGAACATATAACAATTCAAAACAAGCAATAAAAAATGCAAAACTAATAATTAAAAGATCAAATTGTGATGCCATTAAAATAGAAAGTAATTTTACAAACTTTAAAATTATAAAAGAACTAGTCAAATGCAATATACAAGTTATGGGGCACATAGGATATACGCCCCAATTTAAAAAAAAATTTAAAGTAGAAGGAATAAAACAAAAAGAAGCTAAAAAATTAATCAAAGAAGCTCTTTTAATAGAACAAGCCGGGGCTTTTTCAATTATTTTAGAGTGTATAACGCCTGAAACAGCAAAAGAAATTACACGTTTAGTAAATATCCCAACAATTGGAATAGGTTCATCGTCATATTGTGATGGTCAAATTTTAGTAAGTGATGACATTCTTGGTTTAAGTGGATTTTACCCAAAATTTGTTAAAAAATACGCTGATTTAAATACAATAATTGAAAAAGCTGTAAAAAAATATAGTAAAGAAATTAAAAAAAATATATTTCCTAGGAAAATAAATTTTTTATATGGAAAATAAAACTAAAAATAAAATAATCACAATACAAATGATAGAAAACTTTCTAAAAAAAAACATAATTTTTTTGAGTGGAATATTGGTTTCTATAGTTATTGTTCTAATATCAATTTTATACTATGATTATCTTCAAAGTTCTAAAAATGAAAAAATTTCAGAAAAATATATAAAAGCTGGTTTATATTTAGCTTCTAAAGATATTAAAAAATCAAAAGAAATTTATAAAGAAATCATTTCAAATAAAAATGAATTTTATTCATTGTTATCTCTAAACAATATAATAGATAATAATCTTGAGCAAAAAAGCGATGAAATATTGAAACTTTTTAATACAATAGAAAGTATAAGCATGAAAAAAGAACAAAAAAATTTCATTAAATTGAAAAAAGCTTTATATTTAAAGAAGTTATCTAACCATAAAGAAGGAAATGATTTAATTACAGAAATCATAGATAACAATTCAATTTGGAAAGATATTGCTTTAGAAATATCAAAGTATTAAAATTTAATTATAAATATTTTAATTACAAATTCATGAAAAGATTTACATTTATTATATTTATATTTATATTGTCAAATTGTTCTTTTGACAACAAAACTGGTATTTGGAATAATAATAATGTTTCCGTATCAAAAGATGACAGTATATTTAAAGATTTTGAAACCCTCAACACCGACGAAGAGACTTTTAATAGCACGATTGAACCAATTAATAATTTTAAACCCGTTATAGATAAAGCTAAAATAAAGTTAAAATGGTTAGATGAATTTTATCAAAATTCTAATAATCCTGAAAATTTTAATTATAAAAATTTAAATAAATTAGTTTTTAAAAGTAAAAAACTAAGTCGTTATGATATAAATGATAAAATATTATTTGATGGCTCGTATCTAATAGCTGCAGACACCAAAGGTAATATAATATTATATTCAATTGAACAGAAAAATATTATTTATACCTTTAATTTTTATAAGAAAAAATTTAAAAAAATTAAAAAAAAACTTAAGTTAATAATAGATAAAGATATTATTTATGTTGCAGATAATATTGGTTATTTATATGCCTTTGACTATAAAAAAGAAAAGTTATTGTGGGCTCATAATTATAAAATACCCTTTAGGTCTAATCTTAAAATTGTAAAAGATAACTTGTTAGTGGCAGACCAAAATAATTCACTTTATATAATAAATAAATTAGATGGAAAAAAAATAAGAATTATACCAACGGAAGAAACAATTTTAAAAAATACATTTATTAATTCTTTAGCTTTTAATGAAAGCTCTTTTTTCTTCTTAAATACTTATGGTTCTCTCTATTCATTGACCAATGCTGATAATGCAATTAATTGGTTTCTAAATCTTAATCAATCTACAAATTTAAATGCATCAGGCTTATTTTATTCTAAAGCCATATCAATACATAATAAAAAAATAATAATTACTACAAATCCTTATCTCTATATATTAGACTCTGAGACTGGTCGCACAACATCAAAAATTAATATGAGCTCACTTGTTAGGCCAGTAGCCTCTGGTCAAAGTTTGTTTTTGATAACTCAAAATAATTTGTTAGTTTCCCTCAACATAAATACTGGTAAGATAAATTATTCTTTAAATATTAATCAAAAAATTGCCGATTTACTCAAAACAAAAAAAAAATCCATTGATATAAAGTCTTTATCACTAGTAAATAATGAATTATTTATTTTTTTAAAAAATTCTTATATAGTTAAATTTAGTGTTAACGGAAAAATTAAGAAAATAACTAAAATGCCTGTTAAAATGAAATCAACCCCAATATTTATTAATGATTCTATTTTGTATTTAAATAATAAAAACCAATTAACAATTGTAAATTAATTATTAGATTTTCCACTTAAAAGTGATAATTGTTTAACCTTAAATTCATTCATGTCATCAGATGGTTTTATCGGATATTCCCCCGTGAAGTAATGATCACTAAATTGAGGATATGAATTATTTCTCTTTCCTTTTTCAAGTGCTTTGTAAAGGCCCTCTAAACTCAAAAATTTTAGAGATTTAGCTTTTATATATTCGCACATTTCTGCAATATTTTTCTTAAAGGCTAATAATTCATTTTTTGTAGGCATATCTACGCCGTAGAAATCAGGAAACTTTATTTCTGGGCATGCTATTCTAACATGAACTTCCTTAGCACCTGCCTCATAAAGCATTTTTACAATTTTATGACACGTTGTTCCCCTAACCAATGAGTCATCAATTAGTATCAATGATTTGCCTTTGACAATGCTTTTTGTTGAACTTAATTTTAATTTTACACCTAAACTTCTAATACTTTGCGTGGGCTCAATAAATGTTCTCCCCACATAATGATTTCTTATTAACCCTAATTCAAATTTTTTTTTAGAATAATCTGCATAACCTAAAGCTGCCGGGACTCCGGAGTCAGGAACTGGAACTACTATATCAGCTTTAATATCTGTTTCTTTTGCTAGTTGAATTCCTAAATTTTTTCGATATTCATAAGCACACTTTCCGTTAATTATACTATCTGGCCTAGCGAAATAAATATATTCAAAAACACATGGTCTTGCTTTTTGTTTGGGAAACGGCTTAATACTTTTCATTTCATTATTTTCTATGACAATAATTTCACCATTTTCTACCTCTCTGATAAATGTAGCACCAACGATATCTAAAGCGCAAGTTTCAGACGCAAGAATGAAAGAATTTTTTATTTTACCTATAACCAAAGGTCTTATGCCAAAAGGGTCTCTTACTCCTATTAATTTTTTATTTGTCATAATTACAAGAGAGTAGCCCCCTTGTATTTGGAAAAGAGTATCAATTATTTTGTCAACTATCTTATCTCTTTTAGACTTAGCTATTAATTGAACAATTGTTTCTGTATCACTCGTGGTTCTAAAAATTGCACCATCTTTTACTAGAGCTTCTCTTAAAGTTAATGCATTAGTTAAATTGCCATTATGAGCAATACTTAAGCCTCCCCCATGAAGATCTGCAAAAAAAGGCTGTATATTTCTAATAGAAGTTTCACCAGTAGTTGAATATCTGTTATGTCCTATAGCAAATTTTCCAGGAAGTTTATTTATTACATTACTTTTAGTAAAGTGATCGCCAACTAATCCTTGCCTTTTTTCTGAGTGGTAGTTCTTTCCATCGTATGAGACAATACCGCAACCTTCTTGCCCTCTGTGCTGTAAAGCATGCAAACCTAACGCAACTAAAGCAGAAGCATCCTCATGACTAGAAACACCAAAAACTCCACATTCTTCTCTTAATTTATCTGATTTAAATTTTTTCAATTTTATCTTTTGTATTTATAATGTCTTCACTAGAAGGAAATTCTTCTATAAGTACTTCACTACCTTTTTTTACAACATTAAATGAAATCGCATCCTTAGCTGATATACCCCAATTTTGATATGGATAAAACCAATTTAAAATAGAAAACAAACAGATTGAAATTACATAGCCTTTAAAAAAACCAAATAGTAAGCCAAAAGTTTTATCAATAGGTCCTACACCGGTCCACGTTACCACTCTACTTAAAGATTTGCCCGTAATAATAGTTAAAAATAATGTGCAAATAAATATTACAATTCCAATTCCAACACTGTTAACAAATTCCGAATCTATATAATCACTCACCCAAGGCTGAAATTTAGGGACGAGTATTACTGTTACTACTATAGAAATAACCCATTTCATAAAAGACAATAAGCTTAATGAGAAACCTTTTAAGTAACATTGAATTATACTGTACCCCATTACGATAGCAAAAATTAAATCAAACCAATTAAAACCTTTAACTAGATATTCAAAGAAATCGAGTATCATACTGAGCTTACCGACTCTTTTCCAAAAGGCTTAAATTTTAATATCAACGCAGGCAAAAGTGTTAAAACTGAAATCATAGCCAACAACATTGCTACACCCGTAAAAAATCCAAAATATATTGTTGGGATAAAATTCGATAAAACCAAAATTGAAAAACCAAAGACAATTGTTATAGAAGTGTTTAAAATTGCAATTCCAACAGTGCTATGACATCTATCTAAAGTTTTTTTATAATTATTTATTTTTTTAAATTCTTCTTTAAATCGATATATATAGTGAATACTGTTGTCCACAGCTATACCTATAGTGATAGCTGCTATTGTAATTGTCATCATATCCAAAGGAATGCCCATTAAGCCAATAATTCCCAGTATAAAGAAAGCGGCTATAAAATTTGGCACCACACCAATAAAAGAAAGCATAATATTTCTAAAAAGAATAAAAAACATTGTAGATATACCAAGCATAACTATTCCTAAAGTCAATATTTGTGATTTAAAAAGACTTTGTAATAAATTATTAAATAAAATTAATACACCGGCTAATTTGTATTCATCTGTTTGTAAACCTAATTTTGTACTTAGATCTTCATTTATTTTCTTTATTAAATCATTACGTCTTAAGTCTTTCAGGGAATCTTTAATTCTAACACTAACTCTCGCTTCATCTTGATCGACTGAAATATAAGGTGAAATAACTTCTTTTTTTATTTCATCGGGTATTTTACTGTAAAGCACAGCTATTTCTAAACTTTGTAATTCTTTTTTATTTAAATCTTCAGCGACTCTAAGAATAGAACCAAAAGAAAGAACTTTTCCAATTTCAGGTAGTGAGTCCAAGTAATCATGTACCTTGATGATTTTATCCATTTTATCTCTTGTGAACCAATATTTAGCTTTATTTTCTTCACCCTCATCTTCATCCTCCCATTCAGAAAACTCATCATCACTATCTTCCTCTTGCACTTTAATAGGAAATTTAATTATAACATTTAAAGGTGTTGTCCCCCCAAGATCGTCATCTATTTTTTTCATACCTTTATAAATTTCTGTTTCTTTATCAAAATAATTTATAAAGCTATTTTCAACTTCTAATTTTGCTATACCAATAATACTTAAAAACAATATAGCTATTGTTGTACCAAAAATTAAAACGCTGTTACCCTGAGAAAATTTACTTAGAGTAGATGTTATTATTGATTTTTCTGTATCTTTTACATTTATATCGTCATCAGACGAAAAAATATTAAGCAAAGAAGGTAATAATAAAAATGTTACTGAAATTGAAACGATTAAACCTAAAGTCATCATCCAACCAAAATCTATAATTGGTTTTATTCCACTAAAGATTAAAGACAAAAAGGCACAAATTGTTGTGAGAACAGTATAAAGAATAGGCATAAACATTTTTTTACTTGTCTCTAAAATTGCGGCAGACTTTGTCAGTTCATTAAATTCTTTTTTTAATTGTAGAAATCGTACAGTTACATGTATGTTCATTGCCATATTGAGTATGAGCATAAGTGCAATAAAATTCGATGAAATGACAGTTACTTTCCAACCAATTAAACCTAATAAACCAACCATTATCATCACTGATGTTGCGCAACCAAGTAATGGTATAACTACCCACTTAATATTTCTAAAAATTAACCACAAAGTAAAAATTATGAAAATAAAAACACCTATTCCAAAAACAATTATATCACTTTTTATATAACTCATCATATCATCAGCAATCATTGGAATTCCACCCAAGTGAATTTTTGCATTTTCACCATACTTATTAATTACATCTCTAATTTCGGTTATATTTTGATGATTTCTAGTATTATATAAATTTTTATAGTTCTCGTATTCATCTGTAAATTTTTTATAATTTTTTCTTTCATTTTTTGAAAGATCATTTTCAATTGATTGGTTGTAGAATTTTTCTTTTACTTTAATGAATTCTGCAAGTCTTTCATCTTTTTTTAAGTAAACAACAATGCCAGATGTTTTACCATCTTCACTAATAACGTAATTTCTATAAATAGGGCTATTAAGTATTTCTTCAAATCCTCTTTTTCTGTCAATTTCTGGATGAGATAACGTTTTATAATTTTTTAATCTTTCCATTAATTTTTCATCAGAGCTCTTTAGAAGTGGGACATCTACAATAGTGATTACACTATCCACCCAAGATAATTTTTCTATTTTAGATTTTAAAAGCTGTAAGTTTAAAATTGTTTCTTTTTTTTCAAAGCTAGAGACCGGGGAGTAGGTGAGAACAAGAAAATCTTTAGATCCGTATCTTTCATTTATTTCTCTTAGATATTTTAGATCTTTATCTCCCTCCAAAATAAGTGCATCTGAAGAAGCATCTAAATTAAAATTTTTTGCATAATACAAAGAACAGGATAATATCAAAAATATTAAAAAAAGAGTAATTTTTGAAAAATCAATTACTATTTTTTTATAAATATTAGAGATCATAGAGATACTTGTGATATATCTTAAATAACTGTTAACTAAAAATAAAATTTAATCTTAATTTTTAGGTAAATCTTTAAATTTAGTATATATACCCTCAAATTGAACTTTAACAGTACCAGTAGGACCATGCCTTTGTTTGCCCAAAATTATATCAGCTAATCCATTTACATCGTTCATTTTAGATTGCCATTCAGCGTGTTCAATGGATCCTAATTTCGGCTGTTTTCTCTCCAGATAATATGCCTCTCTATAGACAAACATCACTACATCTGCATCTTGTTCAATTGACCCTGATTCCCTTAAGTCTGAGAGCTGTGGTTGTTTGTCATCTCTTTGCTCAACGGCTCTTGATAGTTGAGATAAAGCTAAAACAGGAACACTTAGCTCTTTTGCCAATGCTTTTAAACCCTGTGTAATTTCAGATATTTCTTGCACTCTTCCATCATTTCGACTCGAGCTGCTTGCTCTCATTAGCTGTATATAATCAACGACTATCAAGCTTAGACCAAACAATCTTTTAATTCGCCGAGCTCTGTTACTAAGTGTTGCGATAGTTATAGCGGGTGTTTCATCTATATAAAGAGGTAGATTATAAATATTTCTTGAAGTTTCAATGTATCGATTAATTTCTTCTTCTGTTACTTTCCCTCTTCTTATGTCATCCGATTTAATTTTAGCTTGTTCAGACAATATTCTAGTGGATAATTGTTCTGAAGACATTTCAAGTGAAAAAAAAGCAATGGATGATTTTTCCTGTCTACTCATAAGCGTTTGCGCGGCATGATAAGCTATATTTGTTGCTAAAGCAGTTTTACCCATAGAAGGTCTCCCTGCCAATATAACTAGGTCAGATTTATGTAAGCCACCTAATTTTTCATCTAAATCAGTTAATCCGGTCGGCACACCCACTATTCCTTGATCATTTTTCATTGCTAAAGTAGCCATCTCGATGGTCTGATCTAGCGCTTGGTTAAATTTTAAGAAAGATTGAGAAAAACTTCCTCTTTCAGCTAAATCAAAAAGTGATTTTTCTGTATTCTCAATAATATTTTCAGCATTTTGTTCTTTCGCATTCAAAGTTTCGGAAGATAAATTATCAGATATTAAAACCAATTCTCTCCTTAAATACATTTCGTGAATTACTTTTGCATAATCTATAGCTTGTTTGGTTGAGCCAGAATACCTTGTTAACTTTACCAAATATTCCGTACCTCCAACTTCATCAAGCATATCATCTTTCTCAAAATAATTTTTTAATGTAATTGGGTTAGCAATCATTCCTTTATTGTTTAAAGTTTCAATTACTTCATAAATCTTTGTATGAGCAGGATCGTAGAAACTAGTTGATTTAATAATAGTTGAAACCTCATCGATTATATCGTTATTTACTAAAATGGATCCCATTAAAGCTTGTTCAGCCTCAAGATTTGAAGGTTGTTTTTTATTTAAATTATTTTCAGTTAATTTTATTTTTTCCACTTAATTATAATAGAATTAGCTAGCTATAATTAAAGTTAAAAGTTACGCACTATTTATACTCACCTGTGGAAAAGTTATGCTGATTGTATTTTGTCTATTTTAATTGAAATTTTGACAACAACTTCAGTATGAAAATTAATATCTATTTTATATTCTCCGATTTGACTTAAATCATTTTTCAAAACAATTTGCGCGGGTTTAACTTCAACCTTCAATTTATCAAAAATTGCTGCAGATATTTCTTTAGGTTTTATAGACCCGTATAATTCACCATTTTCCTTACTTTCTTTATAAAAAACGATAGATTTATTATTAATTAGTTGCGCTGTCTCTTTTAATTTTTTTATAAGTTCGATATTTTTTTTATTTAATTCATCTTTTTTCTTAGTTACGTAATCTAAATTTTCTTTGCTATATCGTAACGCCTTATTCTTTCTTAATAAAAAATTTCTACCGTAACCACTTTTTACATCAACTTTATCGCCTATATTTCCTAAATTAATAATATTTTCCAAGAGTATTAGCTGCATATTATATAAGCCCTAAAATTTTTGCTTTCTTAATCTCTTTAGTTAGCTTTTTTTGCTTACCACTCGATACCGAGGTGATTTTTGATGAGAGAATTTTATTATTTTCCGATATATATTTTTTTAATAAACTTATATTTTTGTAATCTATAATTGGTGCGTTTTTCACAGACAAAGGACAGGTTCTGTTGAATTTGCCGTCTGATTTTTGAAATAAGCTCAATTTACTCAAGGAGCTTGTGTTTTTTTTTAGAAATTTTTTGCTTTTTCTTTTCATTTATCTTTCTTTTTTAAAATACTCATTTTCTGTGTCCAAATTTTTATACTTTACAATCAAGTGCCTAATTATCGATGTATCAACTTTAATTTTCTTTTTAATTTCATTTAACGTAATTTTACTACCTTCAAATTTAAAATGAATATAAAAGGCTTTGTTATATTTTTTAATTTTAGTTGCGAGATTAAGTAAACCCCATTCTTCAACTTTTATTAATTTACCCGAGGTATTATTGATAAGATCACTATATTTCTCTTTAATCTTTTCTAATTCAGATTTTGGTAAATCTTGTTTAGCTACTAAAGTATTTTCGTAAAATGACATAAAAAGAATATTGTTAATTAGTTAGCTTTAAAGTACATATTGTAAAAAAGGCTTTATACTATAATGAAAATTTATATCAATACTAATTATCAAAGAATAAGTGGTTAAAAATATGAATGCTATACTCTTTCCAGGCCAAGGATCCCAAATTGTAGGCATGGGATCAGAATTTTACAGGAATTTTGAAATTGTTAAAGACATCTTTCATCAAGCTGATAATAAACTTAATTATAAAATCTCAAACATTATTTTAGAAGGCCCAGATGCCGATCTAAAATTAACGAAAAACACACAGCCAGCAATTCTAACAGTTAGCTATGCAATTTTTTCAGTTCTAAAAAAAGAATTTAGCTTTAATTTTGATTCCACAAATTTTTTTGCTGGACATTCATTGGGTGAATATAGCGCATTGGTCTGCGCTCAATCTTTAGAATTCAATGACGCTTTATATTTATTGCACGAAAGAGGCAAAGCAATGCAAGAAGCTGTCCCAGTAGGTAAGGGTAGCATGATTGCTGTGCTTGGCTCCAAGATAGACGAACTAAATAATTTTATCAAAGAAATTAAAATAAAAGGGGTTTGTGAAATTGCCAATGATAACGCCGAAGGCCAAACAATAATTAGCGGCGACACAGATAGTATAAATTTACTTAAGAATATTTTAAAAAAAAATAATAGAAAAACTATTCCTTTAAATGTAAGCGCCCCTTTTCATTGCTCATTAATGAATTCGGCGGCTGTTAAAATGAAGAATAAAATAAATTCAATTAATTTTAAAAAACCAATAATTGATATTATCAGTAATGTAACTTCAAAACGGGAAAATAATTCAGAAAATATTAAAAAGTTACTTATAGAACAAATCTATTCTACTGTAAGGTGGAGAGAAAGCATAATTAACATGTCTAAGGAAAAAGTTACTGATTTTATTGAAATAGGACCTGGAAAAGTTTTATCAGGAATGGCTAAACGAACTGTTAAGAATATTAATTGCTTTAGTATAAATTCAATAGATGATATTAAAAAGTTGTTGTATGAAATTA
>MDTF01005493.1_pt1 | contig 12374 bp, 12 predicted proteins | sample 811191 | NCBI WGS metagenome assembly MDTF01 (sample SAMN05326649, study PRJNA326480) | marine metagenome | isolation source: seawater | place: Southern Ocean | collected 2011
TAAATACCACTTTTCCCTCAACAACAGAAAAAATCGAATGATCTTTGCCCATTCCTACATTTTCACCAGGAAAAATTTTTGTTCCTCTTTGCCTAACAATTATGTTTCCAGGAATTACTACTTCACCACCATATTTTTTAACGCCTAGTCTACGACCAGCACTATCTCGACCGTTTCTAGAAGAGCCACCTGCTTTTTTTGTTGCCATAATTTACCTAATCTATTTATTTGCTACTTTAGCTTCTTTTTTTTTAGTAGCCACTTTAGTTTCTGTTTTTTTAGTAGCCACTTTAGTTTCTGTTTTTTTAGTAGCCACTTTAGTTTCCAATTCTTTAATTTTTTTAGTTGGTTTTACCATTTTTCCTGCTTCAGATAAAACTTTTCCGTCCTTTGAAAAAATTTTAGTAATTCTTATTAATGAATATTGCTGCCTATGACCATTTTTTCTTCTTGAATTTTGTCTTCTTCTTTTTTTAAAGATTAGTATTGTTCTATCTTTTCCATTTTCAACAAGGTCGGCTTCAACTTTTGCACCCTTAACTACTGGTGAGCCAATTTCTATATCTTTATCATCTCCATAAGCTAAGATTTCTTTGAATTCTATTTTTGTTTCAACTTTAGAGTCCTCTAATCTTTCAATTTTAAGAATTTCTCCAGCTTTTACTTTGTACTGTTTTCCACCTGTTTGTATTATTGCGTATGACATTGTTTAATTTAATTTTTATAATCAGCAATATAGTGACGAGCCAATTATAGTCAAGTCCGAATAAGCTAAAAATTGTCCTTTAAATCTCTTAATTTTGAAAAGGTTTCTACATTGTTTGATCTAAAAAAAATATTGCACTCTAATTCGTCTTTAATAGTAGAAGGAATAGTAGGCAAATTATTTTTTAATTTGATTTCTATATCATTTATTTTAGTTTTGAGATTTTGATTATTCGCATCATGAATAATACAAAACTTTGAATTTTGTTTGGTATATTCATGACCACAAAAAACTTTTGTATTTTGTGGTAGTTTTTTTAATTTCATTAAAGAATTAAACATCTGAGAATATGTTCCCTCAAATATTTTACCACAACCTAAGGAAAAAAGAGTATCTCCTGTAAAAACTGATTCCTGTTTATAAAAGTAAAAACATATATGACCAAGAGTATGACCTGGAATATGAATTATTTTTGCCTCAAAGTTTTGATATATCCAAGTTTCCTGATCATTAATTAATATATCTATTTCGGGAATTCTTTCTTTATCACCTCTATATCCAACAACGTTAGCTCCATATTTTTTTTTTTAATTCTTGGTTACCGCCCACATGATCATAATGGTGATGTGTATTTAGTATAAATTTTAACTCAATCTTATTATTTTCTAGATATTCAATAACAGGAGCTGCTTCGCTTGGATCGACTACACAAGCAATATTTTTTTTTTCATCGATTATTAAATAAGAGTAGTTATCTTTTAAGCAAGGTATTATTTGAATTTTCATTTATCTCTCTATTAAAAAAATTCCTAGTTCTGCTGATAAGTTTTTAATATTTAAATTAGTCTCATTAATAACGGAAGTTTTTTCATTGTGTAGAGCCAATGATTTGTCTAATTTTATATTTCTAGTATAGCAGAAATTATAAAAATCTTTAATTGTGCACATGTGAAGGTTAGGGGTATTGTACCATTCATCTGGAAGGTTCTTTGTAATTGGCATTGTTCCCTTTGTTAATAGATGAAGTCTTACTTTCCAATATCCAAAATTTGGTAGAGTAACGATGGCTTTTTTTCCAATTCGTAATAACTCATTAATAACTGTTTCTGGGTTAAGAAAAGCTTGGAGTGTTTGACTCAAAATAACAAAATCAAAAGAGCTATCAGGAAATTGTGTAAGATCTTTTTCTGCATCTCCCTCGATAACTGTTAAGCCTTTACTCACGCATTTTTGAGAATTATTTTTAGAAATCTCAATTCCTCTTATATCTATTTCTTTATTATCTTTTAAAAACTCCATTAACGTCCCATCTCCACAACCAACATCTAAAACTCTCGTATTCTTTTCAATAAAATTAGAAATTATTTTGAATTCTTGTTTCATAATTAATTTCTTAAATAAGAGTTATTAATATAATTTTTCAAAGTGTTTAAAAATTCAGGAACATTTAAAAGAAATGAATCGTGTCCTTTATCTGAATCAATTTCAACAAATCCAACATCTGAACCTATGGCATTTAAAGCTATAACAATTTCTTTATTTTCTGACGTTGGATAAAGCCAATCTGAAGTGAAAGATATAACAAGAAACTTAGTTTTAGATTTTGCAAAAGCTTTAGATAAATTTCCATCATATTCTTTAATTAAATCAAAATAATCCATTGCTCTTGTAATATACAGATAACTATTGGCATCAAATCTATCTACAAATACAGATCCTTGGTGTCTTAGATAGCTTTCAATTTGAAAATCTGCATCAAAACTAAATTTCAAGTCATCTCTTTCTTGTAATTTTCTTCCAAATTTTTCTTGTAAACCATTTTTAGACAAATAGGTTATGTGTGCAGCCATTCTAGCTACAGACAACCCTTTATCAGGATTCTTGTTTTGATTTGGATAGTCTCCATTTACCCAGTTAGTATCAGCCATAATAGATTGTCTTCCAAGTTCATTAAAAGCAATATTTTGTGCTGAATGACTTGCGGTACAGGCAATCGGAATTGCAATTTTGGCTTTGTTAGGAAAATTACTTACAAATTGAAGAACCTGCATGCCACCCATTGATCCACCTATAACTGCAAACAATTTTTCAATTTGTAAAAATTCTAAAAGATTATGTTGAGCATTGACCATGTCATTGATTGTAATTACAGGAAAGTTAGTTCCATATATTGTATTTGTTAAAGGATTAGTGTTACTAGGGCCAAAAGATCCTAGACATCCACCTATTACATTTGCACAAATTATAAAATATTTATTAGTATCTATAGCCTTACCATCACCAACAGCATAAGACCACCAACCATCTTTTTTAGTAATAGGGTTTATTCCAGAAACAAATTGATCACCGGTTAAAGCGTGAAAGATTAAAATAGCATTGTCTTTTTTATCATTAAGTTTGCCATAGGTTTCATACGCTAAAGGAAAATTATTAATAGTTTGACCACAGTCCAATTTTAATGGTTTTTTGATAATTAAATTTTTTATGTTCACATTTTTATCCATATACAAGCCAAATCTGAATTGTGACGCAAAAAAAAATTATTTAGCGGTTTTTTTTAAGCGCTCGCAATTCAGTTAAATCAGCGCACATTTTTTGTACTAGATACTAATTCTTATGTCAATTTTTTTAAAAAATGATTTATTCTATATGAAAGTTCAGTATTTTATTTATAAGTAAATATATTAATAAAATGACAGTTCCAAAGTTTAAAGTATTTAACATAGAGGCATATAAACCAGGCAAGTCCAATATTGGTAAACTAAAAAAAATTATTAAATTGTCGGCTAATGAGTCGGCTTTGGGAGTTAGCCCAAGAGTAAAAAAAGTTTTAAACAATCAAAACATAACTTTATCTAAATACCCAGATAGCAAAGCTAGGGCTCTAAGAAAAGAAATTTCAAAAAGATTTAAATGTGATTTTAACAGCATTATATGTGGAGCGGGATCTGATGAGATTATTCAAATGATTTGTCAGTTATATTTAAAACCAAAAGATGAAGTAATAGTGCCTCAATATAGTTTTTTAATGTATAGAATATATGCAAAAATTGTTGGAGCCAAGGTAATATTTGCAAAAGAAAAAAAATTTAAAGTTTCGATTAATGAAATAGTAAAAAAGATTTCTAGAAAAACAAAAATAATTTTTTTGGCAAATCCAAATAATCCAACGGGGACATATCTAAATAAATTAGAATTATTAGAATTAAGAAAGAGGATTAATAAAAAAATATTATTAGTTGTAGATGATGCATATTTTGAATATGTAAAAAATAAAGACTATAAGTCAGGTTTAGAGCTATTTGCAAAAAAAGATAACGTAATAATATTAAGAACATTTTCAAAGATTTATGGGTTAGCAGCTTTAAGAGTAGGTTGGGGTCATGGAAATAAAAAAATTATTAATGCGCTGAATAATATTAAGCCACCTTTTAATGTAAATGAAACAGCTCAACAGTCTGCATTAGAGGCAATGAAGGATAAAAAATTTATTGATCGTTCAATAAAACATAATTTAATATGGGCTAAAAAAATAAAAATTATTTTAGAGAAATTTCACATTTATACCAATAAAGTAGTAGCTAATTTTTTCTTATTAGATTTTGATAAAAGTAGATTTTCTGCAAAACATGTTTTAAAGCAACTAGAAGCAAAAGGTATTATTTTAAGATCAGCAGAAGAAGGGTATAAGATTAAAAATAAATTAAGACTTACCATAGGATCAAAAAGAGAAAATACAATTTTTTTAAAGACAATGGAAAACATATACAATAAAAAATGAAAAATATTTTAATTATAGGATGTGGTTTAATTGGATCATCCATTGTGAAAGCAGCAAATGAAAGGAATGTAGCGCTACAAATATTTGTATATGAAAAATCAAAAAAAAATATTTCTAAAATTAAAAAACTTAAATTACCTTGTGTAATAATAAATGATCTAAAAAATATTAGATCTAATTTAGATTTGGTAATTTTGTGTACACCGATGAGTGAGTATGAAAAAATAATTATAAAAATTAATAAATATTTTACTGCAAAAACTATTATTACAGATGTTGGTTCAGCGAAAGAAGTTACACAGAAATTAATAAATAAAAAACTAAATAAAAATTTATTTTGGATATCCAGTCATCCAATCTCTGGTTCTGAAGTAAGTGGCCCTGAATTTGGTGATAAAGATTTATTTTTAAATAAATGGTGCATTTTAATAAAAGAAAAAAATACAAATAAAAAGAATCTTAAATTTGTAACTAAATTTTGGGAAAAATTAGGCTCTAAAATAGTTTTAATGAGTGGAAAAAAACATGATTCAATATTTTCAATGACGAGTCATTTACCGCATTTAATAGCATACAATCTAGTTAAAACAGCAACTGATTTTGAAAAAAAAAAAAAATATAGCCTTATCAAGTTTAGTGCGGGCGGACTTAGAGATTTTTCTCGTATTGCTGCATCAAACGAAATTATGTGGAGAGATATTTTTTTTAATAACCAAAAAAATATTTTAAAAGTAATAGATTTGTTTATAAAAAATTTATCATCGTTTAAAAAGGACATTAAAAAAAAAGATAATAAAAAATTAATTAATAAATTAATAAACACTAAAAATGTAAGAAAAAAAATTATTCTTTTGAAGCAAGATGTTAATAAACCAGATTTTGGAAGGTCTTAATTAATTTTTTATTGATAATTTTAGATCACTTAAATATTCATCATATGCGGTTGATAACTTTATTGAAGATGTATATATTGGTTTTCTAGCCTGAGCAAAACTTACAGTTTTAATTGTTTTTTTATTTTCATGATGTTTTAAACAATTTGGATCCCAACCAATTCCACAATAATCTATTAATTTTTTAATTTCATATTCTGGGTTTGAAACTAACTTCTCGTAAGATAAGTCATAAATTTTTTTATTATATTTTGATTTCCAAAAATTCATTATATCTAGATAAAGATTATAATATTTACCCAAATCAGTAAGACTGTTTGAAAAATTTAGATTTCCATCGAAGTTATTTTTAAATATAGACCAACAATTTTCAATAGGATCTCGTTTACAATGTATTATTTTAGAATTTGGAAAAAGATCCAATATAAATCCAATCCATCTAAAATTTAGTGGTGCCTTATCTGTAAAATTATTTGCTTTTTTATTTATTACTGAAATTTTAGATAAATATTCATATTGAGCTTTTTTTATTTCTTCTGATGATATTTCTAAATTAACTTCATTATTCTTAATAAATAAGTCTTGTATAATATCATTTAAATATATTATTTCACCCCCACCAAATACATTTTTATGAGATGAAATAATTTGTTCTGTTAGTGAGGTTCCTGATCTGGGCATACCAAGAATAAAAATTAATTTTCGTTCATGGTTTAAATTTGTTAGGTGCTTTTTATTTTGATAAATATTTTTTATTTTAGCAAATAACTTACTGTCATCATTGATATCATAATTGGTAATTTTTTTTTTCAATATATTTGCATTATTATAATTTTCAAAAGCATTTTTATAATCTTTTATATCCTCATATGCTTTACCAAGTGCAAAGTGTAATTCAAAAAGTGATTCTTTGTCATTATCTAAATCTAATTTTTTTTTTTTCATATCTTGAAAATGTTTATTGTTTTCATCATATTTAGTCATTAGAGATAGAATGCGATCTGACTTTGTAAACCTTGGATTAATTTCAAGAGTTTTTTTATAATGATTAATTGCTAAGTCGTAAGCGCCAGTACTTTGGTATACGCTAGCTAAATTGTAATGAGTTTCTAAGATATTTTCATTTAGTTTTAGTATCTTTTTGTAATATTCAATTGATTCATCAGTCAATTCCATATCTTTTTTTAAAACAGCAATATTATTTAAAGTATTTATATATGTGGGATCAATTTCCAAAACTCTAATAAAATACTTTTCAGCATTGATAAAATCTTTTTTTTTATAAAAACTTAGTCCAATATTATTTAAAAAATGAATATTATTAGGGTTTATTTTAAGAGCTCTTTCAATTATCTCGATTGAATTTTCATATTCACCTTTACTTTGAAATGCCAATGAAAGAATATTGTAAAGAATTTGATGATTTTTCTTTTTTAATAAAATTTTTGCATCACTGATAACTTCATCAAATAAACCCATTTTCAATTTATTTGTAATTTTATTTATTTTATCTTTAAAATTTTGATCAGATATCATTTATAGTTTTAATAATTTGAAGATTAACATTTTTTTTTATTTCTATAATAGTTTTTTTAATATTCATAATTATAACTTTTTTTTTTGGCCCGTAGGCATGAATTAGTTGATTTTTATTAATACAAATTGCTACGTGACCTTTCCAAAAAATTAAATCATATTTTTTAAATTTTTTATTTACTCCTTTAAAAAATTTTAATTGATTAATAGAATCTCTCGGACAGTATTTATTATTATATTTATAAAATACTTGAACTAAGGCAGAACAATCTATTCCCTTAAAGCTTAATCCTCCCCATTTATATTTAACATCTGTGAATATTTTAATATTTGAAAAGATATTCATCTTTTTATTAATTGGATTTACATCTGCAATTCTTATCCAGTAGTTATCAAACTTATAAAAATTATTTTTTTTGGAAGTTACCTTTATTAAAGAACAAAAACTAATTTTTTTTTTTGTTTTTTTAAATTTTTTGGGATTTTTATAAAGTGTAACTTTTAATTTATTTACCTTGTGTGTATTTAAAACACTTGAGGCATAATTTTTGTTTAAAATATAACCGATATAATTATCATATTGACATTTTATTTTGAGCCATTTTGTGTAACTTTTTAATATAGTAAAATTCTCTCCATATAACAATTGAGTTGATAATTTTTTTGAGGATACCTTTTTTTCTTCATAAATATTTTTTATCAATTCAGTGTTTCTCATTTTCTTTCCTTAATAGGGGCTACTTTAGAAATCCATATGATCATAAATAATATTGGGATACCAAGAATTGAAGTTACTAAAAAAAAATTTGGATAACCAATTGTGTCTACCCAGCTTCCTGCATATCCTGCGATAAGTTTTGGTAAAAATAACATTAAAGAACTAAATAAAGCATATTGTGTTGCTGTAAATTTTAGAGATGTTAAGGCCGAAAGATAAATAACAAATGCAGCACCAGCGAAACCACTGGATATATTGTCAGCAGTTATTGCCGTAATAAGCAATTCAATACTAATTGGCGCAATCGCCAACCACATAAATAATAAATTACTAGTGGCAGCTAAAAGTGCACCTAAAAATAATGCCTTCATTGTTCCAAATTTCATAGCAAATAAACCACCAGCAAAACCACCAATTATTGTTGCAAATACACCGAAAAACTTTGAGTACGTGGCTATTTCTTTTATATTAAAACCCTTTTCTAGATAAAAAATATTTGCCATTACACCCATTACAACATCTGCTATTCTGTATAATCCAATTAATAATAAGATTCCAATTGCCATCTTTCCATATCTGTTAATAAAGTTAGTAATTGGATTAATATAAATTTTAGAAGTGTGTTTTTTTGAAATAAAACCGAAAAATATAAAGATATAAAAAATTATAGAGCATAAAAAAAAGCACAAAAATATTCTAAATGCAGAAAATAAAAATTTATTTAAAACTTCCTTGCCAGAAAAAGGGTTATCTAACAGTGAATATAAGTATGCAAAAGCTATTAAGGAAATAATAAATACAACAAAAAAATTTAGCTTGTTTTTTAAGCTATTAAGATAAAACTTTTTTACTTTAGGTTCTGTAGAAAAAAAAGTTGTAAGTATTCCTATTGACATAAAACAAGCCATATAAAGATAAACAGTTTGCCATACTTCCAAACTATATATTTCCGCACCTAAGTGTGATGCCAATAAAAGACTACCTGCACCTGACACAATCATTGCTATTCTGTAACCTGCGATATACATGGAAGATAAAATTCCTTGATATTTTTGCGGCGCAGACTCAATTCTAAATGCATCTATTGTTATATCTTGTGTTGCGCTTGCAAAAGCAACAAAAGTTATTGCTATAGCTGTAAAAGTAATATTTTTTAATGGATCTGAGTTAGCAACGCAAATTAAGGCTACCACAATCATTATTTGAGAAATTAATAACCAACTTTTTCTATGTCCAAACTTTTTTAATATTGAAATTTTGTAACTATCAATAATAGGTGCCCAAATATATTTAAAAGCATAAGCAAATCCAACCCAACTAAATAAAGTGACAGTGCTTCTTTCAAGGCCTGCTTTTATTAACCAAACAGAAAGAGTTGAAAAAACTAATAATATTGGTAACCCAGAAGAAAAACCAAACAAGAACATTATGATTGATTTTTTTTGAAAAAATATTGAAAAATTTTCGTTTTTCATAATTTTCATTATTTTCTCCAGAATGAGGGTAAAAATAAAACTAGAATTGCAAATAATTCCAATCTACCCAATATCATTCCAAAGCTTAATATCCATTTTGATATATCTGGTAATTGAGAAAAGTTACCATTTGGACCAATTATTGAACCTAATCCAGGGCCCACATTAGAAATTGATGTTGCGGCACCAGAAATAGAAGTAATAAAATCTAAACCACTTAAAGATAATAATGCAGTTATAAGAAAAAAAATAATTATATAGAGGTATATAAATGAAATAATCGAGGCCATAAATTTATCATCCACATTATTTTCATCATATTTCATTATGAAAACACCTCTTGGATAAATAACTTTTTTTAATTGATTTAACAAAAAAATATATAGAATTTGGATTCTAAATATTTTAATTCCACAAGTAGTTGAACCAGCACAACCACCAATGAACATTAATATTAGAAAAAAAATTAGAGGAAAACTTCCCCAGCTATCAAATTCCTGAGTTACATAACCAGTGCCAGTAAGAATTGATATTACATTAAATGATATAGCTCTTAAATTATTTCCAGAAAAATTTTCTGCATTTATTGTTAAGTAAATAAATAAAATAAAAATCGAAATTAAAATTATTTTAATAAAAGATTTTATTTGAGAGTCTAAAATAAATATTTTTTTGTTACCATTTAAAAATTTTATATATGCAATAAAGGGAATACTTCCCGATATAATAAAAATCATTGAAGTTATTTCAATTTGAATACTATCAAAATACCCTATTGACTCATTGTAATTAGAAAATCCTCCAGTAGCTATTGTTGTCATGGCATGCGTAAAACTATCAAAAAAGCTCATACCAAAGATCTTATAAGAAAATGAACAAACTAAAGTTAATATCAAATATATAAGTATTAATCTAAGCGCAATTTCTTTTGATTTTGGTAATATTTTTTCGGAAGAGTCATTGCTTGAAATTTTAAATAACTGCATTCCACCAACATTCATGATAGGCATTAATGTTATTGCCATAACAATTATACCTATTCCACCTAACCATTGAAGAATTGCCCTCCAAAGTAAAATTGATTTTGGTATTTCATTAAGATTTGTAATGATTGTAGAACCAGTAGTTGTAATCCCAGACATACTTTCAAAAAAAGCATCCGTCATACTTAATTGTAGATCTGAAAAAACAAATGGCAGAGAACCAAATATAGCAACACTCAACCATGAAAGTGATGTTAATAAAAAAGCTTGGTGCAAATTTAATTTTTTATCATGATTTAAGTTTGATAAAAAAAATAGAACACCAAATATGATAGTTATAATACCTGCCCCAAAGAATGAGGAATCTAGTTCATCATAGAATATTTGAGTAACAATTGGGATAGACATAGATATCCCAAGAATAATTTGTAAAATACCTAGAGTAAAAAAAACAGTTTTATAATTGGACATTTTGAAAGAACATTATTTTATGGTAAATAAATTTCAACTCTATAAGAATTAATAAAAACATCAAATATAAGATATTTTGTTATTATTACCTGTGATTGAAAAAACTAATTTAGATAAAACGAATGCTTGGCCCTTTGTTGAGGCAAAAAAACTACTTAAGGAAAAAAAAACTCAAATTGAAAAAAAAGGTAAAATAATTTTACAGACTGGGTATGGTCCGAGTGGCCTACCTCATATTGGAACTTTTGGAGAGGTTGCGCGAACTTCAATGATAGTTAATGCTTTAAATCAACTTACTGATTTGCCAACAGAAATTATTACATTTTCTGATGATATGGATGGGTTAAGAAAAGTTCCAGACAATGTCCCAAATAAAGATTTATTAAAAAATAATTTACATAAACCTTTAACAAATGTTCCTGATCCTTTTGGCAAGTTTGCTAGTTTTGGAGAACACAATAACGAAATGTTAAAAATATTTTTAAATAAATTTAATTTCCAATATAAATTTAAAAGCTCAACAAAACTTTATAAATCTGGATTTTTTAATAATGCACTAGAATTAATTCTTGAAAACTATCATGGAATTATGGATATAATTATTCCCACACTGGGAAAAGATCGTCAAAAAACTTACTGTCCGTTCTTGCCTATTTGCCCTGAAACAGGTGAAGTATTGGAAATTCCAGTTCTGGAAATCTTAAAAAATAAATCAAAAATTATATTTAATAATAATGGTAAAAAATTAGAGGCAAGTATACTGGATGGTAGTTGTAAGCTACAATGGAAAGTAGATTGGGCAATGAGGTGGCATGCTTTAGATATAGATTTTGAAATGTATGGAAAAGATTTGATTGAAAGTGCAATTTTATCGTCAAGAATAATCAAGCTACTTGGAAAACAAAACCCATCCGGATTTGCGTATGAATTATTTTTAGATGAAAAAGGTGAAAAAATTTCAAAATCAAAAGGTAATGGAATTACTATTAATCAATGGCTTGAATATGCATCTCCAGAAAGTTTATCTTTATTTATGTATCAAAATCCCAAAAGAGCAAAAAAACTTTATAAAGAAATTGTACCAAGAGCTGTTGATGAGTATTTAGATTTTATTGAAAAAGCAAAAAATCAAGATGAACTACAAATTTTAATGAATCCAGCTTGGCATGTCCATAATGGAGATATACCAAAAGAAGAAACAATAATGACTTTTTCTATGCTGCTTAATTTAGTAGAAACAAGTAACGCAGACAGTAAGGAACTTTTGTGGAAATTTGTAAAAAGATATAAGAAAAATATTTTAGAAAAAGATCACCCAATTTTTGATAATCTAATCGGTTATGCAATTAAATATTTTACTGATATAATTAAATTGCAGAAAAAATATAAAAAACCAGATTTGGGTGAAAAACTAGCATTAGAAGCCCTAATTAAGACCCTTAATGATTGTAATGATGAAATGTTGCCCGAAGACATTCAAACATTGATTTATTCAACGGGAAAAGAAAATGGTTATTCAGAAAATTTACGTGATTGGTTTAAATTAATTTACGAAGTTGTTTTTGGAGATGAAAATGGACCAAGAATGGGTTTTTTCATAAGCTTCTTTGGAGTTAATGAAACTAAAGAATTAATAAGAGAAAAAATAAAATAATGTTTTCAAAATTCAGATCCCTAATTTTTAAAATTGATCCTGAAACTGCTCATAATTTAGCAATCAAGTCTTTAAAGTTAAAGTTGACACCAAATTTAATGGATGAAAATAAAGATGATCCAATGTTTAAGACTAAACTATTTGGCAAAGAAATAGA
>MDTF01011424.1_pt1 | contig 12374 bp, 10 predicted proteins | sample 811191 | NCBI WGS metagenome assembly MDTF01 (sample SAMN05326649, study PRJNA326480) | marine metagenome | isolation source: seawater | place: Southern Ocean | collected 2011
CTAAAATTCTAGAGGTTTCTATATCTACCGTTTCTAAAGCGTTAAATGATAGTTATGAAATTAGTGATAGTACCAAAGAACGAATTAAAGCAGCAGCAAAGTTTCACAATTACAAACCTAATAAACTAGCTGTTAACTTAAAATCGGGTAAAACAAATACTATAGGAGTTGTATTGCCAAGTATTAAAAATTTCTTTATGTCTAGAGTTCTGAGAGGTATAGATAGTGTGATTGCTAAATCTCAATACAACATCATTATTAGTATTACTAATGAATCTTATGAGAAAGAAGTTCAGTCCGTACAAACATTATCTAATGGACTTGTTGACGCCATTATTATAGCTGTATCAGAAGAAACACAAATTAAAAAAGATTTTTCTCACCTAACTGTTCTTGAAGATGACATTCCATTATTAATGGTTGATAGAATTGTTAATTCTATAAATTGTGATAAAGTATTGGTTGATGATTATAATGCTGTTTTTAATGCAGTTAATGAATTGATTTTTGAAGGAAGAAAAAGTATTGCGTTGGTGTCCAGTATTAATAATTTGAATGTTGGGAAATTAAGGACAAAAGGATATGAAGCAGCTATAAAAAGCAAACAAAATTCTATAGTTATAGAAGGTTCTGAAGAACATTTAGAAAATGAGTTGTCTTCATTAATTGATTTAAAAAAGATAGATGCTATCATGGCTTTAGATCAAGAATCTTCATTAGCTGCATATAGAGTTGGAAAGAAAAAAGAAGTGCTTATTAATAAAAATATCGCTATCATTGGTTATGCAAGTAGAGTAATTTCGGAGCATCTAACACCGAAACTCACCACTATAGACCAACATGGGAAAAAAGTGGGTATCACATCCGCGAAGCTTTTGTTAAAAAGATTAGATAAATTTGATGAAGGATTTGAATCTATTATTATTAATTCAACTGTTCAAAAAAGATTTACTAGTTAAACGTCAGTATTATTCCAGAGATTTTACTTATCAGTTTGATTTTTTTGTTTAAATTTTAATGCAGCTCCGTTAATACAGTGTCTTTCTCCGGTTGTGTTAGATGGACCGTCATTGAAAGAATGTCCTAAATGTCCGCCACAAGTTGCACATTTTAATTCGGTTCTAGCTACTCCAATTTTATAGTCAACATCTAATTCCACATTATTTACGATAGCTCTATCAAATGAAGGCCATCCAGTTCTAGAGTCAAATTTATGATCAGAATTATAAAGTGGTGTTTCACAAGCTGCACATACATACAATCCATTCTCTTTATTATTGTTAAATGAGCTAGTAAAAGGTCTTTCAGTTCCAGCTTCTCGCAGTACATAATATTGCATATCTGTTAATTGTTTCTTCCATTCAGAGGTGGTTTTTATAATTGTATATTTTTTGCTAACTTTTTTTTCTGATTTTTGTGCGTTTCCTGAACAGCTTATTAAAAAAGCGATACATCCTAATAGTATTATTTTTCTCATATGTTTTGTATTATAAATTCTACACTTTTGTTGACAACTTCTTTATTTCTTAAAATTTTTGTATGACCGAGACCATTTGTTATTAATAAACTTCCCTTCTCAAGATTTTGTCGAATTCTGTAAGCACAACTTACAGGAACATCTCCATCATTTTTGTCATGAATTACTAACACAGGGATTTTAATATTTTTAGCAACGGTACTACTTGCAAAATCATCTATATGAATCAACCATTTCTTTTCTAATCCAGATTTAATTTTCCTAGCCGACTTTTCTTTTAAATACAAGTTTTTTGCGAAATTTGAAATAATATCGGAAATTTTATCACCAGAACCAATTGCTATCAATGCTTTTATAGTAAGAAAATTAGAAGCTGCATTGTACAAACTAGTCGCTCCAAAAGAATGTCCTATAGCAGCTTCAAACGGTCCAAATGTTGTATTTATTTTCTCAATTGTTTTTAAAAATTCTGGCATCATTGTAGTTCTTCCAGTAGATTTTCCGTGTGCAGGACCATCAAAGGAAATAACCATATATCCATTTTCTAATAATTTATCAGCAAAAGCAAATAATTGAGTACTCCTTCCAGACCAGCCATGCACTAATAATATTTTCTTTTTAGAGTATCCGTAAGATAAAATTTCAATTTCTTTATTAATATCATTGATAAGTAAACGTTTTTTTTGTGCACTTTTTAGCATGTATTGCTCACGTTTAGGTAATGGAAAGTTTACGGGTGTTACAAATAACCTTATACCAAACATGGAGGCTAATCTAGTAGAAAATACTTCTAAGAATTTCGCAAAATAGCGGACAAAATTAGGAATAACTAAGCTCGGAATTAATGGTTTGTTATTTTTTAAAAGCTCCAATAATTAGTTTTTGATGAATATTTTTAAGAAAACCTACACTTGGTTAAAACATGTAAATTTATAAAAAACAAAAATAAGGAATCCTAGTTGTTATTTTAAGAACAATTTTATGAAATGATGATGATCACTTGTTGTTATTACATGAATAAGAAAAATTTAGGTTTTATCAAATTTAAGTATATTGCAAACTTATATTGTTATGTTAAATTCAAAAATTAATCATATCAAGGCGTAATTAATGATTTGTAATTAACTATTTAAAACACTGATTTATATGTTAAAAAAAGGAGATAAAAAGCTTATCAATGCTTGGGCGTTTTATGATTGGGCAAATTCAGTTTATTCATTGGTTATAGGTACTGCAGTTTTTCCGTTGTATTATTCAAATATTACAGAAGGTGCAACAGTCTCTTTTTTAGGAACGGAATGGGATCATCCAGATGCTTTGTATAGTTATGCTTTATCCTTTTCATTTCTAGTGGTAGCTTTTATGTCTCCGGTTTTATCAGCGATTGCAGATTATACAGGAAATAAAAAACGTTTTCTTCAAATTTTTTGTTGGATAGGTTCTTTGTCCGTGATGTCCTTGTATTTTTTTGATGGAATTGACACGGTTTGGATAGGTATCGTTTTTACTGTTCTTGCAAGTATTGGATTTTGGTCTAGTATCGTATTTTACAACGCATATTTGCCAGAAGTTGCTCATCCTGAAGATCAAGATAAAGTTAGTGCAAAAGGTTTTATTTTTGGTTATATAGGGTCTATTATACTGTTGATTATTAATTTAGGAATGATATTATATCCTGAACTATTAGGAATTACTGCAGGAGCTGCCTCGCAAATTTCTTTTGTTATGGTTGGCCTATGGTGGTTGGGGTTTGCCCAAGTAACATTTAAAAGTTTGCCCAATAATATTTTTCATAAAAAACCAGAAAAAGATTATATATGGAAAGGGTTTAGAGAGTTAAAAATTGTTGGAAAAGAAATAAATAACTATCAAACATTAAAAAGGTTTCTTGTCGCATTTTTCTTGTTAAGTGTAGGTGTACAGACTATTATTTTATTAGCCACAATCTTTAGTTCAACAGAGCTAGGATTGGGAACTATAAATTTAATTATTACGGTATTGTTAATTCAAGTAGTTGCTATTTTTGGTGCCTGGTTTTTCTCTAACATCTCTCAAAAATATGGAAATTTTAAAGCTTTAAAAATTACAGTGCTAATTTGGGTTTTAGTTTGTTTAGCTGCTTTTATGTTACATAAAGATCTTCCTAATGTAGATGTTCTTTTTTATGGCTTAGGAGGTGTGCTAGGCTTGGTTTTAGGAGCTATTCAATCTTTAACACGTTCAACGTACTCTAAATTATTACCAGAAACAGAAGATCATGCAACTTATTTTAGTTTTTATGATGTTACTGAAAAAATAGCCATTGTTTTAGGTACTTTTATTTACGGACTCTTATATGCTTTAACAGATTCTATGCAATGGAGTGTATTGTGTTTGGCTGTTTTTTTTATTTTATCGTTTATAATTTTAAATACATTAAAGGAAACAAAGTTTGTAAAGTAATTTAGTAAAGGTTAATTTTTTGTGTGTGGAGTTACATAAAGACTAGTTATATATAATAAAAAAGACTGCTTTTAAAGGCAGTCTTTTAAATTTGATTAAGAAGGATATTATTGAACAATAATAGGAAAAGTAGCTTCAATATCATTTTCACCTCCAGCATTAGTAATGTCTCCAGAACTTACATCAACACCAGATTTATTCGGTTCATGAATTAAAGTGATGGTTAAATTACCTGAGCCAGCATCTGAAGTTGTTAACGTAAATTCAACTCCTATAGGATTACCGTCTGCGTCAGTATCATTATACGCTATACTAGCAACATTATTGGTAGGTGTAAAAAAGAATTGGTGTTCTAAAGCCTCTTCCAACACCTCTTCAGTGATGTCCTCTGCTGGAGATTCAAGCTCATTTAAAACTTCTACAATTCCAGCATATGAGGTATTTATTGCTAAAGTACCTGATACTGAAATAACTGGAGTATTTGGTCCGTCACCATCCATGTCTTGACTTTGTAATACAACTGTTGTTCCTCCACCTACTGGAGTTAAAGTTGCTTTCAGAGTTGTAATCACTTCTTCTTCATTAATAGGCTCGAGATCATCATCATCTTTACATGAGGTAAATACTAATGAGGCGATAAATAATATACTTAATAATTTTATAGTTTTCATTACTTTTTGTGTTAATAGTTATAAATTAATTGAATTGAAAAATTTCTTCCGATTTCATCAGCAAAATATCGTAATCGGTTTAAATTTTCTCTGTAAGAGGTGTTTAATAAATTATTAATAGTGAATGCAATATTCATATGATTTTCATTTGAAAATTTCAAGTCAAAATTACTTCTAAAGTTTAGGAGATGATAGGCTGGAGGTGGAGTACTAATATCAACTAAAACATAAGAATCAGTTCTTGGTATGAAAGCTTCAAAGTTATTGTCAGGGAATTCATTTTGTCTAAACACCCATTCGCTTTGAATTTCAGCATTAAAGTTAGCCCACTTTTCATTTGTGTAACGAATTTGGTTAACAGTCTTAAATGATGGAATATCAATTAAAGCTCTATCAGAACTTAGATCCTTACCTTTTATAAAAGAGGATTTGTTTTGAATCACGAATTCCTCTGTTATATTGTAACGTATGTTCCAGTCAACACCAAATAATGCTGCATTAACTTGTTTGTATTCCCAAACTGGAAAAGCACCTCTATTTGTCGATTCTATTCCAGTTGGTTCTATATATATGAAATCTTTTATATGATTAAAAAATCCTTCTATTGAAATACTTACTTTCTCTTCGTTATAATTATAGGTTCCAGAAACTCTATTGGAAGTCTCTTTTTTTATGCGCAACTCTCCAAGTTCAATTCTTGCTGCAGAATGGTGTAATCCATCACTGAATAATTCTGATGCATTTGGTGCTCTATTAGAAAGTCCATAATTAAAAAGAATTGAATTATTGTTATTTAAATCATAGGATATACCTGCAGATACTGAGAAACTATGAAAATCAAAAATTGGATTCACCAACAATTGAGTACCAAAATCTTGGAGTATGATTCCTGAGAAATTATCATTATATCCTCTTTCTATCCAACGTGATGTTTGATAAAATTTCTTAGCATCAATTCGATTGAAATCGTAACGAAACCCAATATCTAAAGATAGTTTTTCAATGGGTTTAAAATTACCAATTGTAAAAATCCCTAGGTCAAACTTTTCATAATCAGGAATCAGACGTCTGACTCCAGTCTCTGGATTTGGAAAATGATCTTGATAAACAGCCAACAAACCTATTTTATACCTATTCGGAGATTTAGAATCTAATTGTAAAGTCGATTTAAATGTATGACTTTGCAATTGAAGGTCAACGGCAGCTATATCACGATCATCACCTCTACGAATATCAAATTCAAATCGATGATTATTTTGATAATCGTATTGAATATCTAGTTTGCCCAATTCCTTAAAACGTTTGTAAAATTTCCCTTTAAATATTTGATGACTAACCTCCTGTTTTGGAGCATTAATATCATAACTAAAAGGATTAATAATCATCGGTTGTAAAGAATTGATAGCATCTACTAGATCTTCTACATTTCCAATATGAGATGAACGTAAGATTGCAATTGTATTCTCCAAATAGCTATAATAAATTTCATAACCATATTCAAATTGATTTTTCCCCATAAATAATGAAAAAGCCTTTGATTGATTTCCAGTATTTGTTAAAGAATAATTAGGAGTATTATAATCCCCTGAACGTTTGAATGAAGATTGTCCATTGATGTAAAAACCTTTAGAAAATGTTTTTGTAAACGTTGTATTAAAACCATATGCTTTTCCATTAGAATGTGCGTTTAATACTGTCTTTCCAAAAAGAGAATCTATTACAAAAATTCTTGTAGGATTTAAGATAATAACCCCACCAATAGCATCTCCGCCATATTCCAATGCATTTGCTCCTTTTATTAGAGAAATATTACCTGCCGAATTTATATCAATATTAGGGGCGTGTTCTATTCCCCAATCCTGATCATGTAACCGAACATTATTATTCATGATTAAGACTCTACTACTATGCAACCCGTTAATTACTGGTTTTACAATAGTATTTCCAGTATTGATAGATGAAATACCAGGTATTTCCTTAATTGCATCTCCCAAACTTAAAGAACTGTATCGCTCTATCACATCATTTTTAATAACAGTCTCCTGAGTGGTTTTAGTTTTTTTATCAACTTGCGATGAAATACTAACCTCTGTTAATTCTTCGATATGATGTTCAAGTCTAATTTCTACAAACGATTTTTTATCTAGATTTATAGTAACTATTTTTGAATCACAAGAAAGATGTGAGATGGTTGACTTAAATTTTGAATTACAAATATTTTCAATAATAAAATTCCCTTTATGATCTGAAACTCCATATAAATCCAAACCTTCAACTTTAATATAGGCGCCTTCAATAGGAGTTCCATCATGGAAGTCCTTTACGACACCTTCAAATTTTAGGATACAATCTTGACTTATAATTACGCTAGTAAAGCATAACAACAAATAAGTCAAATAATATTTTTTTGACATTAGCTTTTATTTTTTAACTTTTTATATGGTATTTATGAAAAGTTAAAAAAAGGTGGCCCTCTTAGCGAGAATGATAATTGCTGATGTTTATAAAGAAATTGATAATTTGTTACTTTTTTAAAATTTATTTTCTTTTCTGAAATAGAAAACATTTCTTTTGGAAGAATGGCAAATGTTTTTGCTTGTAAATTACATAGCTCACATTTAAAATCATTTTTATGAATGTGATTTTCTGTTTTAGAAGTACAAAGAGTTTGTTCGTGTTGTTCAAAAGCATGAACTAGCTGAATACTAGCAGGTAGTATTAGAAGAAAAACTAGTAATATGACGCTATGTTTTCTAATTTTTTTTATGATTTCTTCTTTTTACGAATTTTCATATTTAATACTTCAACACCTAATGAAAAAGCTATTGCAAAATATAAATAACCTTTAGGAACTATACCAACAGTTTTGTTAAATATTTCTAAATTAGATAAATGTGCCCCTTCTGCAATAAGCATAAACCCTATAAGAATTAAGAAGGATAATGCTAGCATTTGAATAGTAGGATTGTTGTTTACAAATGTGCTAACTGTATTAGCAAAAATCATCATGATGATCATAGAAATAATGACGGCTATGACCATAATGGTGAGAGCACCATCTAAACCGTTTGTCATTCCAACTGCTGTTAATATAGAGTCAAAAGAGAAAACAATATCAATTAAAATTATTTGTATGATTATAGTAGAAAATGTACTTGTTTTTTTTGGTGTTAAGATATCTTCTGTAACTTCTGTTTGTTCCATTTTATGATGGATTTCTTTCGTGCTCTTGTATAATAGGAATAAACCGCCTAGAAAAAGAATAATGCTTTGTCCAGTAAACCCTGCATTCATCCAGGAGGTATGAATTGTCCAGAATGGGTCTTTTAGTGCAATTAAATATGAAACACTAAAAAGCAATAAAATACGTGTAATCATTGCTAAAGACAAGCCTAAAAAAGTTGCTTTCTTTTGTTGTTCTTTAGGTAGTTTATTCGCAGAAATAGATATAAAGATGATATTATCTATACCTAAAATAATTTCTAGGAATGTAAGAGTCAAAAGCGCAACCCAAGTATCTATTTGTAAAAATAATTCCATTTATTCTATTTTAAATACCGTGCCTTTTTGCTTAAATTCTGAAAATCCAATCTTAGCAGTAAAATCATATGAAGCTACAGACAACTTGTTAATCTGAACAAAAATAGGGTCATTGTCTAAATCGTTTTTAGGAGATTTCATCTTCAATGTATAGAAAAAATTATTTTTCCAGGTAATATATAACGTGTCAATATTTTTTATTTCTTGTCTAAATACTCCAGAATCAGTAGATATTTCAGTGTATTTAGTATATTCTTCAATTTGTAGACTATCAATCCTAGTTACTGTAGTTTTGCTATATCCTTTTCCTGCAGGAATTTCAAAAATACCTGATTTAAACCTCTCAGCATCATTATTTTTTTCAGAGCCACAGGATGCTAACAATAAGGCTCCAATAAACGTTACAAAAAGTGATACTTTTTTATAGTTGTAATTGTTTTTCATTAAATTCCTGTAAAGTTAGAAGGTGTTATTGCTTTTAGTTCTGTTTTAATTTTTTCAGAGATTTCTAATCCCTCAATAAAATTTGCAATAGAACGCTGATTTATTTTCTCATTGGTTCTCGTAAGACCTTTTAATGCCTCGTAGGGATTAGGATAGCCTTCTCTTCGTAAAATAGTTTGAATTGCTTCTGCAACTACTGCCCAATTATTTTCTAATTCTTCTTGAAACTTAGGTTCATTTAACAACAACTTATTTAAACCTTTTAAAGTTGAAGCAAAAGCAATTAAAGTATGTCCAAACGGAACTCCAACATTTCTTAAGACTGTGCTGTCAGTTAAATCACGTTGCATTCTAGAAATAGGAAGCTTTCCTGAAAGATGCTCAAAAATTGCATTTGCAATTCCTAAATTTCCTTCAGAGTTTTCAAAATCTATTGGATTTACTTTATGTGGCATTGCTGATGAACCTATTTCGCCTTTTTTTATTTTTTGTTTGAAATAATCCATAGCAACATAAGTCCATATGTCTCTATCTAAATCAATCAATATGGTATTTATTCTTTTTAATCCATCAAATAATGACGCCATATGATCATAATGTTCAATTTGAGTTGTTGGAAAAGAATGGTGTAAGTCTAATGTCTGATGAACAAAGGTAGATCCAAATTCTTTCCAATCTATAGATGGGTAAGCCACCTTGTGTGCATTATAATTTCCTGTAGCACCTCCAAATTTAGCAGCATTAGGTATTTTAGTTAAAAACTTAAGTTGCTCTTCTATTCTGACAACAAAGACTTTAATTTCTTTTCCTAAACGAGTTGGAGAGGCTGGCTGACCATGAGTTCTCGCCAACATTGAAATATCTGCCCAGTCTTCTGAAAGTTCTTTTAGTCTATTTAAAACAGCCGATAATTCTACTAAATAAACGTCGTTAATAGCATCTTTTATTGATAATGGAATAGCAGTATTATTAATATCTTGAGATGTTAACCCGAAATGAATAAATTCTTTATATTTTTCTAAGCCTAATAGGTCAAATTTTTCTTTGATAAAATATTCAACAGCCTTTACATCATGATTGGTTACTTTCTCAATGTCTTTAATTTTTTGAGCATCTGCGGTAGAAAAATTTTGGTATACTTTTTTTAATTCAGGAAAAAGAGTGGTATCAAAACTAGTTAGTTGTGGAAGAGGTATTTTACAAAGAGCAATAAAGTATTCTATCTCTACTAAAACTCTATATTTTATAAGTGCTTCTTCAGAAAAATAATTTGCTAATTGTGCTACTTTACTTCGGTACCTTCCATCTATAGGAGAGATAGCATTTAATTGTGTAATGTTCATTTTTTGTAGTTGAGTTCAACAAAACAAAAATACTCAATTACTTAGATTTACTGAGTGCTTTTTTGATGTTTTTATAGAAGCTTAAAAACCTTACTTCTTAGACTATTATACTTTGTGTTAAAAACTTAATTTTAACTTCAGTAAAATTAAATAATTACATATTAGTTTAATATTTTTGACATATTGAGAAGTAAATTATATGAAGCTTTTATCATTTTGTTGAACTAATTTTAAAAATTTCACTTATGGTTTATCCTTTTTTAAGACAATGAAAATTAAAGGAATTATGTATATTTACTCTATGAAAAATGATAGAATACTAAAAATAAAAAGAATTACTTTATTCGTTCTTTTGTTCCCTTTTTTTTTAGGATTTTCAAAAGTGAAGGCTCAAAAAATCAATCAGTTTACAAAAGATAAAAAGAGAACAGGTGTTTGGAAAAAACATCATTCCAATAAACGTATTCGTTATACAGGTTCTTTTGTAAATGGGAAAGAAGTAGGTGTTTTTAAATACTATGATATTACTACGTCAAAGCATCCAACAATTATCAAAGAGTTTTCACCAACCTCAGATTCTGCAAAAGTTAGCTATTATAATTTAGATGGTAAGCTAAGGACTAAAGGCGCTATGGTAGGTAAAAATAGAGTAGGAAAGTGGGTTTATTTTTTCCCTAACGGAGCACTTTTCTCAGAAGAATTGTACATAGGTGGAAAATTAGAAGGTGAATTAAAAAATTATTATAAGAACGGAAAAACCCTAGAAATTACTCAATTTAGTAATGGTATGAAAAATGGGTTTTCTAAAAAATATTCAGATCAAGGAATTTTAATAGAAGAAGTTAATTATTTAGATGATGTTCTGAACGGAAAAGGCAATTACTTCGAATTAAATGGAGATTTAAAAGAAGAAGGTGTCTACAGGGATGGCAAAAGAGTTGGAACATGGGAATTCTATATTGGCGGAAAAAAAGCACCTAAAAAAGAAAAAAAAGAAGGGAATAAGTTTTATAAGAGTAGTGTAAAAAATGATGAAAACTAATTTTTTTTAAGATAATCTTAGCTCCCTTTTTATGGGTGCAGTTTTTTTTAAATAAATACATCAACACTATCCAAAGAAACTTCAGTAGCATTTTCGTAAATTTGTAGACGAATTAGAATAGAATACATGAAACGAGTAATAGTTGGCCTTTCTGGAGGTGTAGATAGCAGTGTTACTGCTTATTTATTAAAAGAACAAGGGTATGAAGTCATTGGTCTTTTTATGAAAAATTGGCACGATGATTCTGTTACTATTTCTAATGAATGTCCTTGGTTAGAAGATAGTAACGACGCCCTAATTGTAGCTGAAAAATTAGGAATTCCTTTTCAAGTAGTAGATTTAAGTGAACAATATAAAGAACGTATTGTTGATTATATGTTTGATGAATATGAAAAAGGAAGAACTCCTAATCCTGATATCTTATGTAATAGAGAGATAAAATTTGATGTCTTTATGGACATTGCATTAAACTTAGGAGCAGATTATGTAGCCACAGGTCATTATTGTAGAAAAGAAGAAGAAATTATTGATGGACAATCTGTTTATAAACTAATTGCAGGTAAAGATGTTAATAAAGATCAATCATACTTTTTATGTCAACTATCTCAACACCAATTAGCAAAAGCATTGTTTCCAATTGGTCAATTAACAAAGCCAGAAGTAAGAGAAATAGCGACAAAAGCAGGCCTAGTCACTGCAGAAAAAAAAGATTCTCAAGGACTATGTTTTATTGGTAAAGTTCGTTTGCCAGAATTTTTACAACAAAAATTAGCGCCTAAAGAAGGTAAAATCATTCAAATTGAAAACAGCTCTAATATTTATCAAAGAGAGGTCCCTAATTTTTCTTCAAAAGAAGATGAATTAGATTTTTATGCAACAAAGTTTCAATATCAACAACTAAGTGGAATGGTTGTAGGGAAGCATCAAGGAGCACACTTTTTCACTAAAGGTCAACGGAAAGGTTTAGCAGTTGGAGGTACCAAAGAGCCTTTGTTTGTAATTGAAACAGATGTACAAGAAAATATTATATATACAGGAGAAGGTAAAAACCACAAAGGATTGTATAGAAATACTTTATTTGTGACCAACCAAGAAGAACATTGGATTCGAGAAGATTTGAAGTTACAACCACATGAATCTATGAAAGTACAGGCAAGAATTCGATATCGTCAACCTCTAGAGCTAGCTATTTTACACAAGTTTGAAAGAGGTTTGTATGTTCAGTTTCTGAACTCACAGTCTGCCATTCAAGAAGGGCAATTTGTAGCTTGGTACCAAGGTGAAGAATTATTGGGTTCTGGAGTGATCTCTTAATATCTCACAATGACAAATACTATTACACAACTTTTTAAAATTAAGTATCCAATTATTCAAGGAGGAATGGTATGGGTAAGTGGTTGGAAATTAGCTTCAGC
>MDTF01001730.1_pt1 | contig 12371 bp, 1 predicted proteins | sample 811191 | NCBI WGS metagenome assembly MDTF01 (sample SAMN05326649, study PRJNA326480) | marine metagenome | isolation source: seawater | place: Southern Ocean | collected 2011
AAAACATCAACAGAAACCAGACAACAATCCAAACAAAGAACAATTCAAATTGTTTCTCCTCCATTCCATCGTCGTCGCACTTTTTCTTTTAAAAAAACTTACTTCTCCTGCGAATCCCATTCCTAATTCTACTAAACTTCTTTTCATTTCTTTCAACAACACATTCATGGCTTCACATTCTTGAATAAATACATTTTGATATGGTCCTTTACCAATATCTTCCAAGGCTTCATCGACTTCATACATATCAAAAAATGTATCTTCAAATCGTACTAAAATAGCTTCTTTGTAAGAAGCGCCTACACTTTCTGGTGTTAAAACTTCTTCTTCACCTTCTCCACCACCAGCATCACGTGGTTGAAGTTCTAAGAGTCTCGCAAATAAATCTTCAGACAATACAGTACGGAAACCAATTTCAGCATTTGGATGCAATCCAAAAGCTAATGGTGACTCTGTATCTAAATTATCAAAATATTTATTGTAATTTTCATGGGTAGATGGTGTAGGAGATCGGAAAGACAGACCTGCGGCGGGATCGACGAATGGAAACATTTCCATAACACCTAACAATTCATCACGAAAGTAGAAATCTTGATATGTATTTGCAAGAAGACGATCACCATCATTGACAATGTGTCCACCATAAATAATTTCACCAAAGATATATTTTAAATCAGCCCATGGAATTTGTGAAGGTGCATTTTCCATATAATTATTTAAACATAAAGCGCCGTCTCTCAAATCACCCAACGAAAATGGATACATCATATTAAATCCTTTAGGTCCGAATTTTTTACGTTCTAAAAAGACTGCATGAAAATGGCACATTCCAAACATAATAGATTTAGAACGATTGTCTAATTCATCAAAATCATCTGGATCAAAGAAATTGAAACCACGTTTCAAATTTGCATTCAAACCAGCTGGTGCTTCCATAGTAAGTTTAATGGAACGCGCTAAAATACCAATTGGAATGGCACGTACTGGATCGTATGGGGTTGGTTCCGATGTCAGAAACAAACGGAAATTTTGATGTGAACCTTCCATAGCCATTCGATCTAATTCTTTTTCACATTCCACCAACCATCTTGGCATGAGATGAATGTTATTTAAGATTAACCAATGACCATTTGCATGACCACCACGAAGTTTTGCCATGGCAACTACGTCTTGTCCTTGTCCCAATGCAATATTATGATAATTTGCACCTTTTTTGAATTCACGTTTTTCAGCTACTTGATCTACAACAGCGACAACATCAGCTCCTGGAGACAAAATGAAGAAGATTGGAATTTCTGGAGCTGAATCTTGCAATGCAGCTTCAAGCATACCAACTGGTGACAACGTTGAATCTGCTTCCGTGTAGGCTTTACCATTAGGAAGTGAATTGGCTAACCAATTAACCATAGCAATAGTCATGCGATCCGGTCGCAATGTTCTAATTACTAAAAGTTTAAGGAATGGTTTACGATCTAATTGTGCCCAATCCATAGGAAGTTTTTCTAATTCAGGTGTGACATGATTGTACCATTCTTCAAAACGAGAAGAGGCTTCGTCGAGATCTGCACCTAATTTTCCAAAGTTTTCAAGATTCATTAAACCACAGACTGTTTGCCATGCTTGACGACTCAACCATGGAATTGGATTTTCTTTCGAATCATCTCTTGTTCCTTTCAATAAAAAGTTCAAATAAGATGGTTTGAAATTCTCCGACTCGTCTCCTAAATCACCACGTGCCATCATTTTGAATGCAATTTGACACATGTAAATTAACTTGTGTTTTTCTGCAAGACCACGACTTACCCATGTAAAAATAGTAAAACGAATTTCAGAACGCAACGAAGCTACTCTTTCTACAATATTTTCTTTTTCAGGAGTTCTAGAAATAGCTTTGAAGAAAAATTTAGTAAATGCACCTAAAGAATATCGGTACATATGATCAATTTGCCACAAATCTGTAATTAAAAAGTACAACATGGAACTTTCCGCTGCAGCAGGTCTGTATTCTTCTCTGGCAGCATTAATATCAATCTCTGTTTTTTTAGCTTTTTCAACAGCAAGGGAAATTTCTTCCGAGGCTGCTTTTGTTTTTTCTAAACCTTCAATCAATGGTAAATCTGATAAAATATCTTCTGGTGCATTGGCTAAACGTTCAAGAAGGTCGTCTTCCAATTGTTTCAATTCAACTTTGAAACGATTAAACATAGCAACTAATTCTTGTTTTTGTTGTTCTAATTCCGGTCTTTCAACATTTACAACTTTGGCCAACAACTGATCTTCAAGACCTGCTTCGGTAGCGATGAAATTAATTAATGTACATTGTGCAAAAATTTCTGGTTTGAAATGTGGATTAGCAAGTTTCGTTTGAAGATACAATTTGAAATTACGATCGTATTCAATATCTTCCGAGGCAAAATTCACAAACAAAGTGGAACCTTTTTTGGTCAATTGTCTGGATAAAATTGGATCCATAGTTGCATCAATATCTTCTGGACAATTTTCAACAATGACTGTTTTTCCGTTTTGTACCGCATAAGACATTTTCTTGACCCAATCTGCATTACTAAATTGAATCAACATTAAATTATCAGCATTGCCTTCTCCTCCTTCTTTGCCATACAACCATCGGACTCCTTGCAGTTGTGGATCAATCAAAAATGGCCAACGTTTACATTGCGTTACAATGGCACCGTTCTCCAACGACATTCTATCGGCTGGAAGACCTTCGTTCATATTTTTCGCATCAATGGAATCGTTGGTTAAAATATCTTTAACATCAATACCTTCTGTTAATGGAATGCCACGGGCAATAAGATCCGGCATCCATAACTCACGCCAAATTCGATTACGGTAATCGGCACCGAAGGGTGCAATGTACGATACAAACGCCGATGCCAAACAGACATCTCCAAGCATTGTATTTTTTTCTACTTCTAAATCTAAAATATCTTTACCCCAACGAGTACCTTCCGATTTCAAACCGTTCAAAAGACGTTCAGCTAAATCTAATTTTCCTTGACATTTCACTTTATCTTTTTCTACTTCAATCTTTTCAATAGTAGCTTTTTTCAACATTTCACGAAGATCTGCTAAAATTTTATTGGCAGCATCAACTGATTCTTGTGCTGTTGCTAATGCACCTTGTGCAGCTTCCTTGGCTTCTTTCGCTCCGTCCAAAGCATCCATTAAAGGTTTTACTTTGACATAAATACGATTGTAACCATAGACATTAATAACCCAGGCGGCAAGATTAGCAGCAGCACTCGATTTGGAAAGCATGACATCATAATTAATCATAGGATTTTCAAGCGCTACTCCCATTTTTTTGACTAAATCTTCTGGCATGTTTTCTGCATCATAGGTTTGTAATTTTTCTAAAAATTGACCTAAATTACTCATCATTTTTTGTGCACGACCCCAAGTGTGATTTTTAAATTCACCTTCTAACATCATCAATACAGCACCAGTAACATCTGGTACTCCAGTTGGTGGATTCGAGAAACCTTTCAATTCATTCAATGAATTTTTATCCAAACAATTGACAGCTTCATTGGCGGCATCCATAGCTGGTTTTGCTTTGGCAAGTTCAACATCAGCTTCTTGTTGAATTTTAGCAGCGGCGTCCGAAGCTACACCAGCTTTGTCAGCTTCTACACTGGCACCTTCTAAAGCAATATCAGCTTTAGCTTTTTCGATAGCCATATGTTTCAATAAGGCATCAGTGGCTTCTGTTTTTTCTTTTACTTTTTCCATAGTATGTTCTAAATCTTTACGAAGTTCAGCAACATCTTCATTAGTCTTTTTAATAATACTTAATCCAATATCTAAACGATCGATGAGCGACATAATGGCTTTGGTTTTACGATCCAACAGTGTTTTGTAAAATGCAATCAATTCTAAAAAGGATTTAGGAGTCACATAATTAAACCGCCTTTTCTCTAATTTGTATTTGACAGAGATTTTGGCTACTGACATGTGGCAATGTGCCATGTGACCAGCAAGTTTTTCTAAAATGGTTGGATCTTCAACTTCCAATTCTTCTAAAAATCTTCCAGCAACACTATACAAGGCATCTTGTGGCCAAGCATGAAATTGATCAATGACAGTACAGTTTACAAGAGCAGGGAAACGACGTGCACGAATACGGAACACGGATCCAACTGGTGAGAAACACAATGAAATGTGAAGATTGGTTTTGACACGTTGAATAAAGAAATTCAAACGTGAAGCTGGATCGTCTGGAATACCATTTTGTTTAGCTGCGGATTGAATACTACCTAAAATATTATCAATTTCTTCTTTTGGAAAAATACCAGGAATCCAACCGGTGGACAGAACACTGGACAAGTAGACTAAGAATTTGTCATTGACAACTTGTGAATCAGTCATTAAATACAAAAGTGGTGTACCTTTGACACCAGCTGTTTTAAACATGATTTGTAAAGCTTCTTTGAAATCTTGTTCACTAAATTTAGAAGAAACTTGAAGTTGAACAATTTCCATTCCACATACAAAACCTGCAAGACGTGACAAACTTTGTTTACCGGAACCACCGACTCCAACTAACATGACATTACCACCAGCAGTACTGATGACACGTGCAATTCTGGTGACGTGTTGCATGGCTTGTTTGAACAGAACCAGTTCCATGATGGAGAATGTATCATTGTATTCTTCCAATTTACCTTCGAGAACGCCAGCTAACGACTCGATGTTTTCAATTTCCATATAGATACCGGACGCTGATCCTGTTCTAGGACAGAACGAAGTCATAAGCATGGTACCCTCGTCCATAATGGCATCAAGGCGTTCTTTTACCGAAGTTGCTTCAAACACACGATTTACTTCAGAAGTAAACAACGTATTGAATTCAGCTTCTTGTTTAAGACTGACCATTCTGTCACGATATACACGATGAATTTCATGCACAAAGAGACGAATTAAAGCATCTGCAGAAGCTGTTTCTTTGGGGGTGGCACGACACAAACCTTTGGTAGAATTATTCAATTCACGAAGATTCCAATTGTACATAAACTTGACGGAAGATGGAAGAAATTTATCACACACCATGGCATGTGTATCAAACAAACATTGCATAACAGATGAACCGATAGTTTGTACTTCGCTTGAGAAATCAGACAAATGACCATCTACAATTTGTTTAAAGATAACGGAACACTGAGCAGCGGTTGGAACAGCTACAGCAACACAACTAAAGTGACGTTGTACACGTTCGGCAACCGTGAAAGAACCATTGGTTGGATTCATAGCGGTCATGTATTGCAAATCTTCAAATTCTTTTCTGAACGATAAATCGTCACGATCAAACAAATTTCTAAAGTTCATAACCATACGAAGAAGAGAATGAGCACTTTGAGTACCATAATCTTCAATGAATGGAAGATTAAAATCGTCAACAAAGTACACAAGTTTTTTGCCAGCTGGTGGTCCAAAAATTCTTCCGGAACGTTTATCAATGGAACCTTCAATTTCACGTTGAATTTCTAAATGTTCCATGTAATAATTAGCGGTAATTTCCGCTGAAAACATTTTGTTGCGATCTAATTTGCGCAATGTTTGTTGCGTGACTTCTGTTTTACCCGAACCAGCTAAACCTACAAGCATCAAAGGAGTATCTTGTCTAATATGAGAATTGATAATCCATTCGATACGTTTAGATGCAGGTGTTTCGACAAAAATAGTATCGAAAGGTCTTTCTCCTGGACCTTCACCAATTAAAGCATGTTCGTAGGCGTTGGCAAAGTCAGACCACATAGCCCATTTGTTTTCAAGTGGAATAAAAACATAATCAAAGACAGTAAGCAAATTACCTTCTTCATCTTCATCGACTGGAATAATATCTTCAAAACTAGATTGGAAAGCTTCGTCAAATAAAGTGGCATTGGCTGATGTTTTATCATCAATGTATAAACCACCAAATGCCCAAACAGCGGCAAAAGCAAAAATATTTTCAATAAATTCTGGTGTTTTCTTTTTGTCTTCTTCAATTGTATCTAACATGTCGGTAACAATGGAAAGAATCATAGTAATTTTTGATAAGACTACTACTGGAACAATAGGAATGATATTTCTGGTAACATGTTGAAGTTCTCCAACATATTTTTCAAACAGACCTGGAACAACACTTTTTTCAGCTTTAGAACGTTCTTTGCACCATGTTTCCATAATAGGTTTCCATCCAATATCCGTTTCATTAATGAAAAGAATACCAGCACGTGTAACAGTAGCTGGAGAAGCATTTTTCAAGGAATCAATTTCAAACACCATACGCATGCATGGTGTCAAAGGAATTCTTTCATTCGAAACCAATGTAAGCATTTTGTTATCGTCCATGACTGTATTCATGGATTCAATCCATAATGTATCAATATCACCGTCACAAACTACCCATTTAGTAGTTTGATGATCACCGTAACCAAGATCACGGTCATCTTTAGACATACCACGCATGATAATAGACAAAGCACCATCTTTCCAATCTTTGGAAAATGTCATGTAACCGTAGAGTTCATCTACAGTAATGGCTTTTGGATTGACGACTTCAGCTATGGCTACTCTTTTTGAAAATCCAACATTGTGACATTCAAGTAAAGTCTCCCATACCGTCGTTTTACCACATCCTGCTGGTCCTAAAAGCATGACAGAGTGACGAACATCCAATAATTCTTGGAACTGAATCACTTTAGCAATTAATTGAGGATGAGGTGAAAGACCAGTTTCAAGTGCAACGTCTTGTGCTTTCTTTTTCAAATCTTCATCAACTTGAATTGGCGTACAGTCAATGTAGGTTGGGAAAAGATCTGCCATTAAACGCATAAAAATTGGAATATCCCAAGCTGGAATTTTTGGCGTGTTGAAGTCACGAAGTGCACGCATAAGTACTTGTTCTTCGGCTTGCTCTGGAGCAGCACGTTTCAAAATACCAGCAACAACGAGCACTGAACGAACGGCACGAAGACCCCAATCGTAGTGAGGTTGTGGTGAAAGAAGTGCACCCGACAAAGTATAAAGCGTAATAAATTTAATAGCAAGTTGTCTTGCTTCGAAAAATCCTTCCGCCATAAGCATAATTTCACAAATAATAGCAAGATCTGGACGAATCATAGCACAAGAACGAAACAATGTTTTAAGATTTTCTGGAAGTTCAGTACGACCAGCGTAACCAGGATTCATAGTAATATAAATACCAATGGTTGGAATTAAACCAATTAAATCACCCATTAAAGTAACATTACCCACTTTTTCTGGTGGGCAACCTGGTGGAGCGCTTCGATATTTTTCTTCGCGATTAGCAATAATAGAAAACAATTTAATACCTTGTTGAAGTTCTTGAACTTGAGTAGCAACAATAGATAACACTTCAATAGAAATGCGATTAAACTCATCGAAACATCCCCATGTTCCAGATTGACTGAGACCTTTGAAAATATCTGCAATGGTTTGGTAATTCATTTGTGGAGAACCGTTAAAGACGTAAATAGCAATTTGAAAACAACGACTTAAATCTTTGACGGTCTCTGTTTTACCAGTTCCAGCAGGTCCTGCTGGTGCACCACTAAGCATCAATTTTAATGCGGTACACAACGTAATGTAGCAACGATCTGTCAATGGAGTAATGACTAAACGTCCTGTATTTCCCAAATATTCATAGGAAAGAGCAGTGCGGTAATCAATAATTCTAGCAGTCGTTACTTCTGTTTCTGGTTGCCAATACAAACGCATTTGCATTTGCCATGTAAAAGCCAAGGTATTGGCTGCCTTTTCACTGACTAATCTTTGAACCATATCACGTGCATGCACATCCATAGTAATCAAAGAAATAACTTTTTTACGATCTGGTTTAGATAATTTACCCAACACTAATTTAATTAATTCGTGCATATCCGCTGTACATTGAACTAAATATTTTTTGACAGCATCTTCTTGTCCACCTTCATATTCATCTAAAGCAGATTCAGTTTCTTCTGTCCAGAAAATTTGTGTAGTAGTAATAGCACATTGAGCTGGGTAGTCGTACAACCATTCGTGGCGTGGTTTGGCTTCTGGATCACGCCAATCTGTAGCGGTTGCAATGGCATGTTTGAGTGTTGCACGGACTGTATATTTCATCCATTCAGTAAATGCATTGAGCCAGACTTGAACTTCACCTTTCATTTCAAACTCTTCTGGCATTTCAACACGTTCACCATCAATGGCAACCATAGCAATGGCTACATTTTTAATGATTTCACCTTCGTTTTCTGGATCTGGTTTAAACACCATCGTTTTAATACCACCATAACAATCTGTTAAATTACGCATGATACGTGGTGGATTATTACCATTGGACAAAATATCCAACAACGCACGAGTAGATACAAAGTAAAATCTTGGGTATTCTTTTTTCTTGCGATCCAAATAATCATTCAAGGCTTTTTGACACAATTCAAGATCTTCTTGCATGGATTTAAGAGCGGCTTGTCTGCCATCCGAAGAACAGGCTTTGACTACATTTGGTTCAGATGTACAGGCGGCTTGTAAATCTTTAAATGTTTCATCGATTCCTTCAAATCTTTTAGTATCGTCTGGAAGTTGATTACGAATATCAGCCGATTCTAAAAAGATAGATTCTAAAGAAGCCCATGCTTTCATGACAATGTTCCAAACTTTTAAGACCTCTTCCACTTGTCCAAGTTTGAATTGCCAACTGGTGACTTCTTTTTTAAAGAACTCTACAAATTTACCCATACCAACCATCGATTGAAGTTCCATTTGATGAGTTTCTAATGCTTCGGCTACTTCTTCGCTGACTTGAATCATTTGAATATCTGTTTCTTTGTATTGAGTGTAATCTAAACAAAGACCAGCCCATACTTCTGAAATCATTTTGAGTTTCTTTTCAATCTTGGCTTCTTTAGTAGCTGTTTCGACACATTCTAATACCTCTTCGCCATATTGTGGTAAGTCTAAATCCCATAAATGTCCTAAACAAAAATCTGGACGATCTACTTCAATTTTATCTACTTTACATACTTTAGCAGCAGCTTTCCAATGACGATCTTTCATGGCTGGATTATTCAATTCTTGAACAATAGGAAGCACTGTATCCATATCTTTGGTCATTTGTTCGACATCACGATAAGAACCCCACTGTTTCGCAATTGGATAATTGGAACCAAATTTACGAATTTGTTTGGAAAGTTGTTTGTTTTCTTTCAATAATTTATCTACGTTAATATCGTGATATAAAATTTCTTTCCATTTAGCATAAGTGGAACCAACTAAATCATGGAAATCCCATACCATTTTTAAGACGACCAAATCACTTTGTGTATCGTCAATCTCTGTGTATTTTTTGGCTGGCAATTCAAACAATTCTTCCAACTCACTGAAATCAGCAATTCTTGCTGCAACGCCACCGACCATATCGAAATATTGATCTATGGTTTCAAATGCACGTACCGGTAAGCCTTGAAAGACAAAAGGTGCATTTTTACGGAAATCATTACGGAAAGCACGGACGTCAAGAAAGAATTGATCAAGTTTAGCTTTGATGTTTGAAACTTCTTGTTGTTGAAGTGGAAGAATGGCAGCTTTACGTTCAAAAGAGACATCGACAAGTTTTTGCCATTGTGTTGGAAGTGCATCTAAATATTCAAGTACTTCAATTGGATTTGTAATATCTGCACCTTTTGATTCACCTTCTTCATCGGATTCATCTCCACCACCTTCTTCCTTGACTGCCATGAGCAGACCAGTCTCTGGATCTTTGGGACCCACAAGAAGTGAATCAATGTCAACACCATGCTTTTTCAAACATGCTAATTGTTTACGCATTGGATCACCCATTGTAGATACTCTTGTCATATTTTTACGAATGTCACGAATCACACCCATAACTTCCATTAATACTTCTTGATCAACATTGGCTGGATCAATATTTTTGTCTAAACCATCTTTGGCCATAGCAATGAAATCAAACATTTGTTGAAGACTGCCTTGGACATTTTCTAACAGAAAACCAGTAAATTTATTGACCCATTGATTGGCATAGGTTAATAAAGCTTGTTTAATTGGAAGTGGATCGGCCATTAACCAACCTAAATTAACAAGAACTGGTAATTTTTGAATTTCATGTAAAATTTCAGTGTATTTAATAATTTCTTTATCAAACATATTCAAACGATATTCAGGTGGTCCTTTGTTTTCTTTCTTTTTCTTTTTAGCAATTGCTGATTTCTTTTTGACTTCTTCTTTTACGGTAGCTTTGTCTAAGAATTCTTCGAAATATTTTTTAATAGACGTTAAAAATAAATGAGAGAAACTCTCGTAAATTTGATAAAATTCAATACATGAAGTGTGACTGACATGTAAAGCGTCATCTACCCGTGCAATTAAAGCACGTACTTCTAAATTATTTTGAAGCTCTTTCACATACGAACCACCACTTCCATCAACACGTTTCGCCAAGGCTGCAATTCCAACAAAAGTGGAAACCCAACCATTAATTAAATCTGTAATACCTTTTCTTCTTGAAGTTTCACCCAAGTCTGGTAAAAAGACAATTTTATCTGCTTGAAGTTGAAGACGAACCATAATCATTGGTTTAGCTTGTGGTTTTTCAACCACTTTCTTTCGCCTCCTGACAACAGGTTCGCCATCTTCTCCGGTTTCACCTGTAGCTGCAACAGCAGCTGGATCTTCAGACAAGGAAGATTTAGAAGCGTCACCTAATGATTTGAGTTCCAAATTCTCCAATACAAATTGAAGGGAACAAATGGTAGCTTGTGCAAGACCATCGACAACAACGTCATTAACGAAATCGACATAGGCTTTCCAATCGGGTGAAGCTTGTGACACTTTCACAGCTTTGTTACTGGATTTAACCAATTTGTGAATAGCTTTACCTCCATCTTTAATACCACCATATTTAGCTTTGTTAAGATCTTGATTGGTTTTGATTAATACATCGTATTCGACAATTTCTCCTTCTACTCTTTCCAACAATGGAACAACCCAAGATCCCATGATGTCTTCAATTTCTGCCAAATTGGCTTTGAGTGATTCAACCACTTTGTCTGTTGCATTAATTTCTTTTGTCAAGGTTGTAATGTATCCATCGACATCATCACTTTTCCAAGTCAATTCTTTAATACCACGTTGTGCACTTTTGTCAAATTTATCTACGTGACCTTTGACCAATGGACGTTCGACAGGAAGCAATACATCTTGAATTTTGTTGTACATTTGACAAATCATATCTAAACTCAATCTTTGTCTTCTGTACACTTCAGAATGTTCATAAATTTGAAGAGCAGAATCAGGTACTGGAAGTTCAAGTACAAGAAAATATTTCACTTCGCGAAGTAATCTGACTAAATCACGATCAAAATTTACAACTAATGATCCTGTATCACGACTTTTTTTTAAGAGTGGCAATTTGAGTTTGGCATGACTCGTTGTTTCAACATCACGTCCCCACTCTTCAATCTTTTGCATGACATATTCATCAATGGAATCACGAATACCTTGCTCTGTACGAATGACTTCTTGTGCTTCTTCACGTTGCATAATGATACCAGGCATTTGACTTAAGCGACGAACACTATCTTTAATTCTTCGACTCACACCAGTAGACCATGTAATGGCACCGGCAATGGGTGGAAGATTCGCTGGAATAGGTGGGTAATCACGTTGTGTGACGAATAATGATCTGGAGGCTCGTAAATCTTCAATGCATTGTTCAAGAAGAATGACATGTCTTCGTTCAAAACAATCAGCAATATTAGGTCTTTCAAGTAAATTATCGAAACCTTGTAAAAGTTGAAATCTTGAATAAAGACAAGGTGAGAGATCAAAGGCTTCTATTAATAAGGAACCCAAACGAATTTCAAGGTTGTCTACCGTTTCTTTAAATTCTTCGTAATCTTTTTGAAATCGTGGCGCATCAATATTACAAATATCGTAATCTAATTCTTCTACTTTTTTGATGGCTGATTGAAAATCTTCGTAAAGTTTTTTTAATGTTTCTGTTTGTTCGCCACCTTTTGAACCACCAATTTCAATCTTTTCCAAACGTTCTAATTGAATGACAGTTTGAGTAAGGTCATGGACGTCATGAAGACGTTCAAGGTAAGCGTCAAGCCTGTGGTAAATTAGAAGAAAAAGGGGGTAGGGGAGAGAATACGACAGAAGAAAAGATAAGAATTGTTAGAGAATGTATTATTTGAAATAAGATACTGACGAATAATTCATCGCCAAAACAAAATAAAGAAAACAAATAGAATATTTTTTTTATAAAAATACTTACCGACCAAAAATAGCTTCATTAGGAATACGCCACGAATTAGAAGGACATTCAGCATCGGCAG
>MDTF01006794.1_pt1 | contig 12369 bp, 9 predicted proteins | sample 811191 | NCBI WGS metagenome assembly MDTF01 (sample SAMN05326649, study PRJNA326480) | marine metagenome | isolation source: seawater | place: Southern Ocean | collected 2011
CAAAAATGTACATAATAGAGTGATCTAGTGTTTCTCTACTTGCATTAGGATCCATTTTTTGTGGATCATTTGCACCAGTACCAATTACATAATGAGTGTGATGACTTGTATGAATATCAATTTTTTTAATTTGATTTAAGTTTGAAATTTTCTTATTAAGTTTTTTGGCAACATCTATTAGAGCTTGTGCTTGATACTCTGCTGAATATTCTTTTGTGTACGTTTCTAATATAGCCTTCTTATTCTCACCTTTTTTTGGTAATGGAACATTATATAAAGCTTTTTTACCTTCTAATATTCTAGCTATAACACTATCTTCACCTTCATAAATTGGACTGGGTGCACCTTCTCCTCGCATTGCTCTGTCAACAGCTTCAATTGCAAGTTTACCAGCATGAGCAGGTGCAAAAGCTTTCCAGCTAGAGATTTCACCTTTTCTAGACTGCCTAGTAGATATAGTTGTATGTAATGCTTGTTGAACAGATTGATAAATAGTTTGAGTATTTAATCTTAACATCGTACCTAATCCAGCTGCAACACTAGGACCTAAGTGGGCTATATGATCAATCCTATGTTTATGAAGACAGATGCCTTTTACTAAATTAACCTGAATTTCGTAAGCTGTAATAATTCCTTTTAAAAGATCCAATCCACTTTTTTTAGTTTGTTGTGCAACACTCAGTAGAGGTGGAATGTTATCCCCAGGGTGACTGTAATCGGCTGCTAAAAAAGTATCATGAAAATCTAACTCTCTAACCGCAGTTCCATTAGACCAAGCTGCCCATTCGCAATCAAATTTTAATTTAGAGTCCATTCCAAATATAGTAGCACCATTTTTTCTTGGATGTTTTAGAGCCATCTCTCTTGCGGAAATAACCGCCTTTCTGTTTAAAGATGCAATAGCTACTGAAGCGTTATCAATTATTCTATTTATAACCATTTCAATTGAATTTTTATCTAACTTAGCATTGTCAGATGCAGTCTCAGCAATTTTCCAAGCTAATTGATTTTTTTTAGGTAAGTAAATTTTTGAAGGGTAAACTTTAATTTTATGTGAAATCACAACTTCTCCTTAATTAATATTAAAGTAGTAATAGTAATAAAAAAAATTAAATCAATATTAAATATATAAAAAGAACTGTTTTTTTTGAGTAAATAATGCCTTTTATTGAATTAACTCAATTAGATAAATAAATGTGCATATTTAAGTAAACCTTTTTTCAATAAGGAATTATGGGGAGAGTTGTATTTGTTAAATATATGATTGTTTTTTTTATGTATAAAATTTTGATAAGAGTCGATTATAGACTCGGTATTTGAAAACTTAGGGCTCCAATTAAGAATTTTTTTTGATTTTGTAATGTCAAAAAAAACTGTTTCACCATAAACCTTAAAGTGGTAATCTTGCAAGGGTATTAGGCTGGTTTTGCTGATAATATTAGCCATTTTAAATAAAAAATTATTGTCAATATTTTTGATTGTAGATTTACTATTTGAATAAATTATACACGAGTTAATAATATTAAAAATAGTAGAAAATTTTTCTGCACCAATATTAAATACATTACTCCCTTCTAATAATGAAGATTTATAAATTGCTTCATTCAAATCTCTTATATCAATAAATTGATATAAGTTTTGTCCATTATTCACTACTGGCACATTCTTATGTTCACTTATCCAATCAAAAAGTATACTAAAAATTCCAAGTCTATCAGAGCCTAATATAGTTCTTGGTCTAATAACTGTAATATCTAGGCCTTTTTTCATATACTCAAAACATAAATTTTCCCCATCCTTTTTAGATTCGCCATAGGCTTCAATTGGTTTTCTTTCATCATCTTCTAGTATAGGAATTTTTTTTGGTATCCCAAAAACTGCAGAACTAGAAATATAAACTACTTTTTTTACTTTATTATGTAGTGAGGCTTTTAAAATATTTTCAGTCCCAGTTAAGTTAACATTTTTAAAATCTTTTTTATTTTTTGTAATAGGCACTTTAGCTACACAGTGATAAACGATATCAATATTTTTCGTGATTTGTAATAATCTTTCTAAATTAGTAATGTCACCTTTTTCAAATTGAACATTAATATTTTCATTATTAACTATATCAAAATTTTTAATATTTAGAGACTTCGATAACAGGTGTTTTATTAACGCTGAGCCAAGATATCCAGATCCTCCAGTAACAAGACAATTCATTTATTCAATATATAGAAATAGGTTAAATTTAATACAAAATATAATTGATATTTTTATTGACAGTAGGTTAGACTCGATTTGAAATATAGGCCCACATTAACTTTTTTGTCATATTCCAAGAAAAAAATGTATTTGTAGACATGGCACATTCATATGTGCACTTACACTCTGTATCTTTAATTTTTTTTCTTAATTTCTTAGCAACATCTGATTTAAAGATATTTTTTGGAAACACTTCATTTTTAACATTACCAATTGTATCAGGTAAAATTTCACAAGCATTAACTCTTCCATCTTCCCACACAACATATGATAATGTTCCAGCAGTGCACGGTGTTACAAATTTATTATTTTTAGCAACGTCATATATTAAATCTTTTTGAAGAGCTTCTTTTATCCTCATAAGTTTTGCTCCTAGAAAAGAATATCTTTTAAGTTTTTTTGTTTTGAGGAACAATTCATATCTTTCAACTGCTTCTTTATATTTTTCTATAGTTTCATTTGGAATTGGGGGATGATTTAAAGTCCCATATCTAAATAAATTGATATTGATTTGATTTGTTTCAAATTTAAGTAAATCATCAATTAATTTGGGGTAAATATCTCTATTTTCATTTGTGACAACTGTAATTACTGAAAAATGAAGCTGTTTATAAATACTTTGAAGTTTTTTTAATAATTCCAAGCTTTCAATAACTTTCTCATGCGATTTGTCACCTCGGATTTGGTCATGCATTTCTTGATTACCATCTAATGAAAATTGGATAATAATAGGTTTTTTCCCTTTAGAAAACTGCAACATCCTTAAGGTCGATAAAAATATTTTATCCTTATACCAGCCATTTGTAGGAATAGTGAAAACTTTTGGTCTACAGTTAGTCTCAACTTTTTCATAAAGTTTATGAAGATCAGATCTAACAAAAGGCTCACCACCACCTAGCGCATACCACAAAACTGAACCAAAATTTTTAGTATATTCATTTATTATGGGCAAATTCATTTCTCCAGGGTCTTTTGCGTCTAAAGTATCTTTGTAGAAACAATGATTACATCTTAAGTTACACCTTGATGTAATAAAATTTACAATTTGTATAGGGTTACCATTTCTATAAATTACTTTGAAAAGTATTTTTACATAATCAATTAAATATAAAATAAACCCTTTAGTGTTTAATATTATTCCATAGACAAAACCACTAATGCCACCCAATAAGAAATTAAAACCAATTAAAGGTAACAATAAAAACAAATAAATTTTTTCTTTTAAAATCAAAGTATCTAAAATTTGCTTTGGTAAGAAAGTAAAAGAAATAACTAACGTTATTATGTTTATTAGAAGGTAATTATTAATTGAAATTATATCCAATAAAAAAAAGATAGATGTAAATAAAAGTAATAGTGGAAATAAAACCCAAGACATTAATAAGCCTAAACCAATTTGTGCAGTAGGTTTGTTAAAAATTTTAGGTTCCTCAACTTTAACCTTACTTGCATGGAATGGTTTTTGAAAATATTCAGAATAAAGGGTATAAACTTTTAAATGATCTGCTTCAAATTTTTCGTCTAAATTTTGTTTAATTCCCATTTCATTAGATCTTACAATAAAGTCATTATCTTCTCTAATCCTTAGATAAGGATTAAATCCTCCAGCTTTATTGAATGTATTTTTTGTAATAAGAAAATGAGAAGATTGACCACAATAGAGTTTATCCTTTTTTAGACTTCTATCAAAAAATTTTTTTGAAAATCTATATCTTAAAATCTTATTTTGAATTCTTGCAAAAATTGATTTACCATAATCACTATAGATACCCCAATAAATAACATCTTCTTCTAATCCATTATTAAGTTTAGAATTTATACACTCTATTGTCTTTATATTGATCCTTACGTCTGAATCTAAAAAAAGAAGGTTTTTCGTGTAGGAATTTTTAACACCTTCATTTCTATAGTCTCCAGGATTTTTTCTTTCATCAAAATTCAAAAATACAATATTAGTTTCAGAGATCATCTCTTTTTGTATTTTTTCAGTTAGTAAAGTTTTGTAATTAGAAACTACTATTTTATTTGGTTTAAGTAATAAAGAATTCTCAATAACTTCTTTTAGAACAGGAGATTTATAATCAGGTATTATAATAGTAAGATCATTACTCATTTATTATATTTTTGTTGGAAAAAGTAAGTTGTTCTTTTATTTTTTTAAATGAATTTTTCATTTATATAAGACCTTAAAATACTTTAGATATAAATCAAATGGATAATTTTTAAATATGAACATTATTCAAGCTATATTAAAACAAACCAGTGGTTAATTATATTTAAATAACATAAATATCAATTATGACATTTATAAAAAAAAATGTAGTCTATTTATTAATACTTTTTTCTTTAACTGCTCTAATGTCTGTACTTTATTATTTTGAAGTTATAGATCCTCGCTTAGATAATCTACCTAAATGGTTTAAAAAAATTATCAATTCAGACGTCGGTTCACCTTATAATTACAGATTATTAGTTCCATTTTTATTTCAGGGATTTGATAGCTATCTTAATCTACCTCAAAAATACTCATATTTTATTATAACATTTTTAATATTTTTATTTTCCAACCTTTGTTTGGGCCTAGCAATAGCAACTTCTTTTAAATCTGATAGTGGTAAGTACACAGCACTTTTGTATGCAGCTTTCTTTATTATTATAAGTATGCCAGCTGGAGGAATACATCTATGGTCATATATTGATATTGGTCTTTATTCACTATCTTATTTTTTCATTTCTAGAAATTTTGGCATTGTTTCTTATTCAGTATTAACTTTTGTAGCAATATTAAACAGGGAAACAGGGGTGCTTTTAGCTCTTGTTCCATTTTTCTTAAAAAGTTTTCGAACCTCTTATAACTTTAAATTATCACTATTTAAGAATGAAATTTTTATAATTGCTTTTGCTGTGTTAACATTTATCTCAATTAGAGTTTTACAGGGTTCTTCCGAGAGTGTTCTTTCTGTAAGTGAAGTTTTTTCTAAAAACTTTACACCAGCAATTCTAATTACAAGTATAATGGTTTATATGGGGGTTTTTTCATGGTTCTTGATTGGAAAGATTGATTTATTAGAAATAGAAAAAGCATACATATTCATCCTTGTTATTAATTCAGTTCTTATTTTATTTTTTGGTTTATTTAGAGAAATTAGAATGTTTCTGCCTTATACTTTTTTATTTTCAATATTATTATCAAAAAAAATTAGATCAATGCATTAAATTTTGAAAGGTTTTTCTAGAAACACTAAAACCTAGTCCTACAACTTAACCATATTGAGTTAAATCAAAAAGTTTATACTATAACTTTTTGGTAACATTCAATTTTAAATCTCCTTTTTTTTTTAAAAATATTTTTACCACAAAAGGTTTGAGATATTTACTGAATAAATTAGATCTTCTTAAATTGTCTTTTAGTCTTTGTTCTGCAACACTAGAACTTCTATCTGTAAATAAATTTTTTACCGTTCTTAAAATTCTTTTAGGCCTAGTAATATAGGAAATAGAATAGGATAATATTAAACCTATCATTTTGTATAAATATAGCTCGTACCTACTCATATAAACATTGAAAGTTTGAGCTGGAGGTCTAAGTTCACCATTTGAAAGAGTATTTAAAGAATCAAAATATGCATCATTTAAAACAATCTTTTTTTTTTAATTAAATAGTCAAATAATTCAGTACCCGGATAAGGCTGAAAAAGAAAAATAGGAGCTTCCTCTGTACCCATAAACATAAATTTTAACTGCTGGTATAATGTTTTATAGAGCTGTAGCCTTTTTTCTTTTGGAAAGCCTATTATTAAATTAGCTCTTACCGAAATATTTTGCTGAACAGCCCATCTTATAGATTCTTCCATTTTGCTTAATTTAATTTTCTTTTTTATCTCTATTAAAGTTTTAGTTGAACCGCTTTCAGGCGCGTATACTAAATATTTTAAATTAGCACCCGATAAAGCTGTTAAAACTTCTAAATCAAGTGCCTCACTTCTGGTGCCAGATGGTAGACTCCATTCTAAGTTTATATTGTTTTCTTTTAAAGATTTACAAAATTCAATAACCCAATCCTTACTTATAATGGCAGTCAAATCATAAAACTGTAACCCAGTAATTTTATATCTTTTTATATAATACTTGATTTGTTTAATTAGATCATCAATTTGACGAAGATAATATCTTCTTCCATACATTAAGGGATTCGAGCAAAAAGTACATTCAAATGGACAACCACGAGAAGCTAATATTGGCATATCACGTCCTGATCCAGCACCAAAACTCATAGAATTATCTAAATATGATTCTATAGGAAAAGAATCCCAATCTGGCCATGGAATATCATCTATGTGTTTAATTCTTTGTCTAATTTGTGTTCTAAAAAATTTGCCATTTTTTAAATAAGCTAGTCCTTTTAAGTTGTCTAAACTTTTATTAATTTTTCTATTTTCTATAATTTCTGACCAGGTTTCTTCGCCTTCACCTAAACAGACATAATCTATTTCTTTACAATCTTTTAATACGTACTCTGGTAAAGCAGTAACGTGCTCACCCCCAGTTATAATAAGTGCGTTAGGAAAATTTTTCTTAATCTTTTTGATACATTCCCTATTATAATTCCACTCATGTGAAAACATTGTGCTTATTCCAAATATTTCAGTTTTTGGATTTATGAGTTTAATTATTTCATCAATGTCTATCCCATTTCCTTGAAGTTTAGTTCCTGGTATTTTAAAAACTTTATTTACATTAGATCCCGTTGAGTCTATTCCGTCAATTTCAACATTTTTTGATTTACATATTCCTGCTATATAAGCCAATCCAATTGGTGGACTAGGCTCATTATTTATGCTCCCTTGTGATGAGACAAAAGCAAATCTTATTAAAGTAATTAACATAATGAATTACCATATAAAATTGTATCTAAAATACTAATAAAATTTACATCAATATTGATTGAATTAGACAAGAAACTTGATATTTTTATGAAAAAAAGAGATTTGTCTACGCGAGATAAAGAAAAAAGTTCTTAACCCATTATTTAATTAACCTTGATACAAAACTACAAAAAATGTGCAAAACATTATTGCATAAGTGGTTTTATCTCTTATTATAAAAGAATAAAAATCTTGCTTAATCATATTTTTAAAAACCATATTAATAGTTCTGGAAAGCCAAAAAATATATAATAGTAAAATAATACATAATAAGTACATATTATAATTATACTTCGTTACATCAGTTGAGAAGTAATTAAAAGTATTTGGGAAACTCAATTCTGCTATAAACGTTATTAAAGTTAAAGCATTAATTACCGAAGCTAATATTATTATTCTTTTAAAAAAAGGTATATTTTCATAGGAATATTGAATTATCAAATTTTTTTTTTTTAATTTATTATTAAATATTTGTAGGATTCTTTTGAATAAAGCTAAGATCAAAAATATAGATATGAAAAAAACTATAAACCAATAACTTATGTCTAAGTCATTTATCTTAGCACCATAAAATATCCTAACTACATAAAAAGCTACAAGAAAAAAAATATCAAAAAATTTAATACGCTTAAAGAAAAAATTATAAGAAAAAAATAATAATAAATATATTGGTATATAATAATTTATAATATTTGTTTTTAAAGTTAAAATTAAAATAGTTAAAGCTAGAATTATATTTAATGTTATTACAGTTTTTATTGTAATTTTACTTTTTTTATTTTTTTTAAGCTTGTTTATTTTATCAATAGTTCTGTCACTATAATCATTTGTTACATAGCAGACTGAAGTCATAAAAATAAAAAATAAAAACCCAAAAAATAAATTTTCAATTCCACTATCAGTAATAATTTTTTTTGAGAAAAGTAAAGGAAAGAAAATTAAGATATTTTTTAAAGAATTTTCTAATCTAAAAATTGAAAAAATTTTTAACATATTTATTTATTATTATTCACTAATATTATTTTCTATAAATTTTTTGATATTTCGTAAAGCAATTGCCATAACAGTTCCTTGCGGATTTTTTAATAATTTTGAACATATTAAAGATGAATCATTAATATACAGATTCTCATGATTAAAAACTTTCCCAAAAGAGTCTGTTATGCAGTCACTAGTTTCACCCATTGGAGCACCACCCATGATATGAACAGACGAAAAATTAATTTCTTTTAAACTTTTTATTCTATCTATGAAATCAAGATAATTACTTTTATCTAATTTTTTACTCTTATCTATTAACGGGTATACATATTCACATCCAGAATCTATAAGTAGCTTACATAGTTTTTTAATACCCTCCTTTACAATTTTTAGATCACTATTTTTTATCTTATAGTTAATGATGGGATCTTTCAAAAGGGGAAAATTATATACGCTACCTTCACCCAAAGAAAAAGTTACATGAAAAATTGCCATATATTCCCAATTTTTTTTAATTTCATTATAGAGATTATTGTTTGAAAAAGATGCAATTTTTAAAAATTGCAGTCCACTTGCTGCACTTCCAATTATAAAGTTTGGCAAAAATTCAGTAAGTTGATGTGGAGTTACTTCATCACCCTCTGAATTTATTTTCTGAGGAAATTTAACAATAACTTTAGACATTGGATGAAAATTTATAATATTTTTTTTTTCTAATAAATTACTTTTTTTAAGAATATTATTAGAATAAATTGAACCACAACATAAGAATAAATTCTTACACTTATAAATTTTTATTTTATTATTTTCTACTATTGTAACCTGCCATAGAGAGTCTAACTTTCTGATTTTTTTAACATAACTATTTAAAAGTACACTCCCATCACTTGAATGATATTTCTTTAAATAGCTTTCCGTCATAGATTTTTTTTTATAATTAGTTTTATCTTTGAATACCCACCTAGGTATCTCTTCTAACTTCCAATTATTTTTTTCTGCTCCTACCTTGATGTAATTAATGATATTATTTTCTGATTTTTCTAAATATGAGACATTTGTTATCTTTTTCGTCTCACTTATAAATGGTAAAAGATCTTTATAACTCAGTTTGTCAGTTTTAAATTTATTTTTCCACTCTAAAAGAAACTCTTCATTTGGTTCATGATATAAACCACTATTAATTTCACTACCACCACCAAAACATTCAGCAGAAGCATATTGTATTTGTGAACTTCCAATAGAACTTGCTAACCCACCATTTTTCCATTTTGTCAAAAGTTCATTACCAGGATGTTTTAATTCAAAATGTTCAATTGAATTTCCTTTTTCAATTAAGAGCACATCCTTGTTGTTGTCTAATAAAGTACTAGCTGTAATACTTCCTGATGGTCCTGACCCCACAACAATATTTTCATAAAAATCTTTTTTCTGTTTATCATTTTTAAAAATTTTTATCTTCTTTCTTTCTTTTGCATTAAAATGAATAATTAAAAGAGCATGAAATAGCTCAACTACTTTTTCTATACGTAGTAGTTTAATTTTATGTAAGAAAAATATTAGTGTTTCATATTTTTTAAATTGAAGATTTTGAATTTTGCTAAAGTTAACTAATATTGAAATAGAATTTAAATAAAGAAATGTAATTTTAACAAATAACCTAACCAAGAAATGAGATTTAAAAAAATGAATTAAAATATTATTTTTAATATCATTAATATTCTTATTATCATTATATTTATGATTTATAAAATCTATGAAACTTAATAATTGTATTATAAATTTTTTTTTATTTACTTTCATTACCTGAATATTTTATATTCTAATATTATAAGTAGGTAGAAACTATTTTTTCAAGACCCATAAAGTCTTTTATTAAATGATTGTGGTGAATTTCATTAGATTTTTTTTCTGTATATCCATTTTCTAATAAAATTACTGGTACAGAGGCAGCTTTTGCAGCATTTGCATCAGTTTCACTATCTCCAATCATCAATGATTTTCTAATATCACCACCTAAGATTTCAATAATACTTGTTATATGCCTAGGATCTGGTTTGCAATAATCAAAAGTATCTGATCCAGCAACATATTCAAAGTAATTATATATTCCAATCTTTTTAAGCAGGTCAATTGCTAGATGTTCTTGTTTATTAGTACATACAGCCATGGAAATACTATGTTGTCTGCACCATTTTAAAAAATTTTCTACACCATTTATAAGTGTACTTTCTTTAATAATATTTTTTCCATAATAATCAACAAAGTCTTTAGACATTTTATTTTTTATATTTTTATCCTCTACACTTTGAAACTCTTTTTTTGCCTGACCCCATATAGATCTGCCAATTAGTGCACCCGCACCTTGACCTACCAGGTTTCTAATTTCATTAGTTGATTTAGTGGGGTACCCATATTTTTTCATTACATGATTGTGAGCACCCATTAAATCAGGCGCTGTATCCACTAATGTACCATCCAAATCAAATAAAATTGTGTATTTTTGAGTCATTTATAAAGTATTTTTAAGAAATAATTTGTGAATTAAGATAACATTACACATACTATAAAGATTTTCCCAGATGAAACAAATAAATTCACAAAAAAATCAAATAAAATTACGTAATAAATTTATTAAATTTGGAGTTAAGATGATTGGACCAGAAACAATTTTTTTTTCAGAAGATACAAAAATTGGTAAAAATGTGGTCATCAATCCTTACGTCGTCTTAGGGTCAAAAGTTAGAATTGGAAATAACGTAACAATAAATTCTTTTTCACATTTAGAAAATTGTAGAATTGAAAATAAAGTTGAAATTGGACCTTATGCAAGAATTAGACCAGGAACAATTTTAAAGGAAGGGTCTAGAATAGGAAATTTTGTCGAAGTTAAAAAAAGTGTGATTGGGAAAAAATCAAAAGTTAATCATCTCTCTTATATTGGTGATAGTGAAATTGGAATGAATGTTAATATTGGTGCCGGAACAATAACGTGTAATTATGATGGTGTAAAAAAAAGTATAACAAAAATTAAAGATGATGTTTTTATAGGGTCAAATTCATCTTTAGTTGCACCGATCACAATTAACAAAAATAGTATTGTTGGAGCTGGATCGGTAATAACAAAAGATATTAAGAAAAAGTCACTAGCTTTTACTAGGGCTCCACAAATCGAAAAAAATAATTATAAAAGAAAAAAAAAATAATATATGTGTGGAATTATAGGCATCACTAGTAATAAATCAGTTTCATCTGCAATTATAAATTCACTAAAAAAATTGGAGTATAGAGGCTATGATTCAGCTGGTATAGCAACTTTGTCTAATGGAATTATAAATGAAGTTAAATCTGAAGGTAGAGTAGATAATTTAGAAAAACACCTTGCAACAAAAAATATGTCAGGATTTGTTGGAATTGGTCATGTCAGATGGGCAACACATGGTGCCCCTAACACTACTAATGCACACCCACATTCTTCAGAAAATGTTTCAATCGTACATAATGGAATTATTGAAAATTCAACAATTTTGAAAAAATATTTGATAAGCAAAGGTCATATTTTTAAATCTCAAACAGACACTGAGGTTATAGTTCATTTGATTACAGAGTATTTAAAGAAAAATAATATAAAAGATTCTATTACAAAGGTTCTTAAGCAGCTTCATGGAAGTTTTGCTTTAGGAATAATTTTTAAAGATCAGCCAGATTTAATTGTAGGTGCAAGAAGAGGATCACCATTAGCTGTTGGTTATGGTCCTAATGAAAACTATCTTGGCTCAGATTCTTATGCTTTAAAATCAATGACAAATAAAATCTCATATTTAAATGATGGAGAGTTTTGTATTTTAAAAAAAAACCAAGTTGATTTTTTTGATGAAAATGGTCTTAAGGTTAACAAGAAGGTTTTAGAATTATCTTCAAATGAGCAAGATTATGATAAAGGTGACTTTAAGCATTTTATGGCAAAAGAGATAGAAGAACAGCCAACTACTATAAAAAACTGTATAAATGAATATGTGGATATCATTAATAATGATATTAATATTATTAATTTTCCATGGAACGTTAAAGAGATATCTTCAGTAACATTAATAGGTTGTGGAACAGCATATCACTCATGTTTAATGGCAAAATATTGGTTTGAAGAAAATACTACATTAGATGTTACAATTGATATTGCTTCAGAGTTTAGATATCGAAATAATAGATTTAAAAAAAA
>MDTF01000782.1_pt1 | contig 12353 bp, 10 predicted proteins | sample 811191 | NCBI WGS metagenome assembly MDTF01 (sample SAMN05326649, study PRJNA326480) | marine metagenome | isolation source: seawater | place: Southern Ocean | collected 2011
GACGAGCTCGTAGTTTGTGTAGTAAATCGGAGACCCAATAGTTTCGATTCCAGGTAAACCACTTTGCATTAAAATCTGGCATTAAAGGTCGGATCACCCCAATCAAATTTGCAAAGCAATAGAAAATATCAGCTCTTCTATACGATGAATCCTGAAAGACACGATGCACAACTGTCATAAAATAAGAAAATCCTTGTAAATAACTATCACCATTTTGTATTATAGCATATTCTACTAACAATTCAGAGACAATATCAGCGCCGGTTGTTACGTGTGCGGCAAAAGTTCGGGGGATATCAGCACGAATAGTTTGTAAAATACTGTCATCCAGATTAGTATGACCCTGAATATACTTGGAATAGATCTTTCTCTTATATTTAATTTCTTTTGGGGTACCCATTAGTTTCTGCCGCCATTTGTCTTGACGTTCTTGCATTTTACAATCTGGACAGACATGTAAATAGTCCAGAAGAAAACTTTGGTAGCCTCTCAAAGTTTTTGGGTAATTTAGTCGAGTTTATTGCTGATAAAGTAATTTAGTCGAGTTTATTGCTGATAAAGTAAGTGTCCGTTGTAGATGGACAACAACGATGGCCGCCATCTACATCGAATCAATTACGTTATTTCGGGTCTATTGGGGCGAATGGGTACATATATTCATCCTCTATTCCGTTTTGTATGAAGTAAATAATTTGCATTACACATCAACAGAAATCAACAGAAAGACACTATATATTCTACCATTTCAATTTCAAAACACTCATGACAGATACACAAGATATTGAAAAACAACCATTACTTAATAATACTATTCAAAATAGTACTACCCTTCAGGCAACAAAAACAAATTCCGACGAGGTAATACACTTTTCATTTGCTAATTACTTTGAAAATCCCGAGAATGAGGCGGACAATTGTGGTCAATGTATAGGAGAAACGTTCTGCCCATGCATTCCAACGAACTGTTGTTGCCCAAAGCCCTGTTGTGGATGGCGGTCACCCCCTTTCTTTTGGACAGTTAATTACCTTGCTTTAATCGGTCATTTAATCAACACTATCATCACATTGTTCTACTTTTTTACAAAGGATGACGTCGTCTATGATTTGAAAGAAATTTCCGAAGCATGGACTAACGAAACTGGCACTAATATGTGCACTATGAATATGCCACCTAATTCTTTTGATGCGCGAGTCATAACTGCAGCTAATAGAACTATGTGTATCTCGTACAATTCGACCACGACAGCTACCGTTTCTCTGTTCAATTTGATCATTTGGTTTCATTTATTATCGTTTTTATTTCAAACACTTGCCATGTTTGATTGGAATTTCCCGCTGTGTTGTTGCTGTAGCAAAAGAGCAAGTGGTGAACGAAACGGCTTTGTGGGATTGTGCGACAGTTTGTGTGGATGTAGGTGTATTCGCAAAAGATACGTTGACGAAGTCATTGATGATGGCACTAATATGTTGCGAATGGTCGAATATTCTATGTCTGCCACGTTGATGCAAGTTGCTATCGCGTTGGTTTTGGGTATTGATTCAAGATTGGAAATCATTTCTATCGCAGCGTTAACTATTATCGTGATGTTGCTTGGATTAATTGCCGAACAATTGAAAAAGACCATGTTTAAAACTGCTTGGTTTTCTCATTTACTAGGTTGGTTTGCGATGGCCGCTGTTTGGCTTTTGATCTTTCAAAAATTCAACCATTCCGTCGAAATGTCAAAGGCGGACGGCGGCAATGGGCCGCCAGATTTTGTATTCGTAATGATTTTGTCGATTGCGCTTATGTATATGGGTTTCGGCCTTTTGCAATTGTCCCAATTGATTTGGATTACTTTATACAGCACAACAGGCCCACTTTTCAATAAAAATATCGAAACTGGATATAATTTTATGTCGTTGACGTCCAAAACTTTTTTGGGTTATTTTCTGCTGGCGAACGTACTGTTTGCTCCGCGAACAATTAACCAGTGCCTCGCAAAAGAAAGCGAGGCAGATTGGAACGATTTGGGGTGCAACGTTACAATGTTTAACGCCCAGAATGTCACAGGTTTGGGTGACATTGAGCCTGTCAACGGTTACAAATCGTGTGACATTAAGTGTGACGAAATGGATGCAAATTTTACCGTTGTTAGCGAAGCAAACAGATGTTCCCATGTCGACAATTGGGCTGCAAGAGGCTGTATTGTTACCGATGAGAATGCAACTACGGTTTCAGAATTGAATGCTTCTGCAAATTTCCCGCTTTTCAGTTCTTGCAAAGTAACGTGTCCAGTAGATAACGGAAATTTTGTTGTTGAAAGTGTATTAAGAGTAGCCTGTACCGCTGTCGATACACCCGTTGGCTGTGACAATGCCTGTACCAGTGTCGATGAACCATACGCTGGCTGTACTTTAGCAGTCTGTACTGCTGCAAATTGTCCATACGAGGGCTGTGTTGTTCCTGCCTGTACCAATTCGCATCACAACGATGCGTACTGTGCTATTCAAGACTGTACCACTAATGCCACGACTCCTCACGAGGGCTGTACTGTTCAAGCCTGTACCACTAATATCACGACTCCATACGTTGGCTGTGCTGTTGCTGCCTGTACCGAGGATGTCACGACGCCATACGTTGGCTGTAATGCTGCTGACTGTACCACTAGTGATATTACGCCATACGTTGGCTGTCTTCAAATTGCTTGTACTAATGATATGATGACGCCATACGTTGGCTGTGACACTACCTGTATTGATGACGAAATGCCATACGCTACCTGTACTGTTCCTGAGTGTACCGCTGCTGATACTCCGTACGGTGCAGGCGCTGCTTTGTATCTTCCTGATGGACGTCCAGCTGGCTGTACTATTCCTGCCTGTACCACTAATGCCACGACGCCATACGATGGCTGTACGGTTGCACCCTGTACCCAGGATGCCAATACTCCATACCCTGGCTGTGACACTACCTGTACAGATGTCGCTAATCCATACCCTGGCTGTACTGTTGCTGCCTGTACTGATACTGATCTTCCGTACGCTGGCTGTAACAATGCCTGTATCGGTGTCAATGTTCCATATCCTGGCTGTACTATTCAAGAATGTACCACTGATAATGAGACGCCATACGATGGCTGTTTTGTTGCACAATGTACCGTGGATGGTAATACGCCATACCCTGGCTGTATTGCTGAAGACTGTATCACTAGTGCCGTGGATCCATACGAGGGCTGTGAACCAGTTGATTGTTTGACTTCATCATCCGATCCATACGAGGGCTGTGATCCTCCTGAGTGTACTGCTGCTGATCTTCCGTACCCTGGCTGTAACAATGCCTGTCAAGCTGTCAATGTTCCATATCCTGGCTGTACTCTTCATGCCTGTACCACTGCTGCTGATCTTCCGTACCCTGGCTGTATTGTTCATGCCTGTACTGATCAAGATACTCCATACGTTGGCTGTACTGTTGTTGCCTGTACCACTAATGCCACGACGCCATACGATGGCTGTGCTATTCATGCCTGTACCGATGATACCAATTCACTGCCATACGTTGGCTGTGATACTCAAAATCATAATTAGGAATCGACAGGAAGAACACAAGACGACGCAGGAAGCGGACTATGTAAAAGTGCACACATGAATGGTTGGGTTAGATAATTAGATAATTAGTGAAAAAAAATAATTTTTATATTTATATTTATATTCCGTAACTTAAAATTCTCTCTCTAGTAAATTCTAAATTAATACCTTTGCTGTGAAAAATTAAATAGGCAAAGCTGTTGAAAATTAATGATTTATCCATTTTACGTTTTGCTTTTCGCTCTTTAGATTTGAGTTGTTTTAATTGGGCATAGATTATCAAACGACACTGCTTTTCCCGTTTGTGGTACAGTTGCCTTCTGTTGGTTGTTATTAAAGACAATTTGGATAATTTGTGGATTATAAACGGGTATTCTTGAAATAAATCCAAAATTATTGAATAGCGTTGAGATGCATTCAAAAAAATATGGTATATGTTCCATAATTTTCGGTTTTCATATTTGGCATCTTGATATTTATATGTAACAATTGTATGATTTATCCGCGCAGTAACCATGGTTCAAAAGTAGTTAGGTAGGGGGTAGATTGTATATAGTTAATTTTTAACTTCAAATTTTTTGGATGGTCTATTTAAAGGTTATGGGAGAATTGTGAAAACATCCAGGTTTTTGCCAGTAAAGAGAAAGGTCATATATTATTCTTTCTTTTTAATTTCTTTAATTTCTTCTTCTTCTATTTCTTTAATAACTTCTAGTTTATATGCATTTTTTTTTTCTCGATTCTTTTTACGTTCTGTTTGGCGTTTTTTCTTTTTTTCTAATAATTCTTTTCTTTTTGCTTTGTCCATTTTTGATTCAAAAAATGCCTGTTAAATAGGAATTAATCACGTACACTTCATTACTAAACAACTGATATCATCAGCACCTTCATTTTTCTCACAAATATCGTCTTGATCAACTATCAATGAACTGGCATTACCAAATTGCACATAGACAGTCCCATCTGTATTTAGCATTTGTATTTTAATGATATCATCATTAAAATAGAAGGTACTTGGTTGTTCGTTTGGTCGGAAATAACCATCTTTATTATAACAACTGTGTTCTTCTGGTAATGGGTCAAAATGTGGTACAATCCACCTAGTTTTAGCTGCTTGTACGATCTCATCCGCTGTTGTTTCAGAATTAGTTAATAGTTTATTTTCTGGATGTATCATATCTGCAACACCGTCTGAAGTCATAGTCAGATGCCACGAACCTTCTGGTATAATCAAAGAGCGTTTAAATGGCGGTAATCTCGCAATATCCCTGTGTCCTAAGAAAGAACAGGCTGCTAATCGATGATAGGATTTTTCCCAGAAAAAATAATTCATTGTATGTTCTAAACACATTGTTTGGCCATCTTTTTGCGGCACCATTGTAAGACATTTATCTACCGGTGTTATTCCGAAGTCGTGCAAATGTTTCATTAATTCTTTAGACATTACAATTGTTTCACAATCATGAATCGGCTGTTTAAAAATCATTTGATTGTTTTGGTAAACAGATACCGAAATATCACCGGCCGAAATGATTTCTAATTGTCGTGTTGATTTGTTATATAAAGTTATTGCAATCATAGCACCAGAGTGTTCATTTGAACAAAGATCCTGACACATTTGAAGACCAACCTCCAATTGTTTTGTTTGACAAACAGCTGCTAAAATTTGCTGTGCATTATTGTTAATGATTAAAGTACACCCATAACCAGTATGTCCATCACCTACTAAACAAACGACATATTCATCTGTTTCTAAACTAGTTGGAGTAATATCTTCACCACTATTCAATTGTAAAAGACTATGATCAACTGTAATATTCGAGACTATAGTGTCTCCAATTCCTGTAATCCAATCCATTATAATATCAGTTCCTCGAGCAAACATTTTTTATTCTACAAATAATAACACCGTGAAACAAACAAATATATGTTATACATATATTATACTTTGGATACAACAGTTGATTTTATCTCTGGTATTTCGATCTCTGGATTATAAACTTCGATCTCCCGATTATTATCTGTTCTCGGTATTTCTTCTTCCACAACTCCTACAAGTTCGTTTTCCACCGAGAATGGGTCAAAAGTAGTTTGTAAATTAGTATATTCCGCCTCTTTCTTTCGTTTGTAAAAACAGAACCGTAAACAGGTCAGTACTAACACGATTACTAAAAGGATGAGAAATACATTGACAGAGTTAGAATATTGCGGTGTAATGGATCCAGATGACGGTGATGGCACATCTGTCAACTCATAAAAGTTATAGCTACTATTGCTGATAAAACCTTCACTACAGTCCTGCGTCGCTGTCAATTCCGCATAGCATTTACCATTATGCTCAGCATAGATAAAAAACGAACTATATCGATTTTCAGAACATGTTTGAGCACATTCCTCCAGACTTAACTCTTCACCTTGGAATATATCTTCCGAACCACATTCAACTCCCATGTTTAACAGTTGATAACTGTTAAACATGGAAGGTGCCGGCGCAACACTTGCCGGTGCAACAGGGACAACCGGTGCCGGTATAACAGGGACAACCGGTGCTGAAGAGGGTACATACATAGACGGCACCGATGCAGGCGATATAGCAGGTGATGGCGATATAGACGGTACTGACATAGACGGTGATATAGCAGGTGATGGCGAGATAGCAGGTGATGGCGATATAGTAGATGAGGGCGATATAGTAGATGACGGTGATAGATTAGAAGATGGTGATATAGTAGATGAGGGCGATATAGTAGATGACGGTGATAGATTAGAAGATGGTGATGGTGATATATTAGAGGATGATGGAGTCATTTTTATATAAAAAAAATAGCTATATATACATTGGGTAGTTAAATTTCTAAATCCTAATCCTACATTTTCATATCCTTATTTGTAAAGATATGTCTATTAGCACGTCTGTTTTTTATCGGTCTCTTAAATTGTCGTACTAACGGTTTCTTGCGCTGTTTACATGGTTTTTGGACTTTTTTAGTTTTGCTTTGGTTTTCAATTGACATTATAGCAAATAGTAGCTGTAGTTGAATATTCTCCATATTTTTTTTGTTCTTTGGTCTTTATATATTATAAAAAACATGAATATGTGTCAACTATATTGACTCTTCGCGCCAATTAATTATTTTTCATTTCCTATTTCTATCAGATTTCCTGCGGCAAAAATTCTCTACATCCTCCGCGTCGTACAGCATTGTTTTGCTGATTCTTTGTGTGATGTTACCGTTAGTCTCGGAGTAAAACATATAGACTACATGAATCTTGGTGTCCCACTTCTTTGTTAAGCAGGCTTTCATTACCTTTAGCATCAATTCCTTGCGCTCCTTCTTATCGGGTTTGGCTTTACCTGCAGGGTGAGTGTAAGCGTGTGGGTTGACACGTACCACGATGTATTGCTTGCCAGGAAATTGATCGTACAACTCTGAAATTCTTTTCTCTTCGCAGGAGTAGCTTTTACCAGAGTGCTGGTGCTCGTCCAATTCCCAATGCAAAACCAAATCGTCGGAGGCCCATAACCCGTCGGGGCGTGAACGGTTGCAGGAATTCACCTGATTATCCGAGCAAAGACGAAACTCTTTTGGGAAATGTTCGTCCAAATAATCAGACCACTCCTGCTCGACTCGGAGATCTTTACCCGTATGTTTCTTGTAGCATGTGCGGCAACACTTGACTTCCTCTTTGCTGGCGGCGTCTATCCAAGAACGTGGACGGTAGCAATTGTCATAACAAATTGCGCATTCCTCGTTGCCGATGTCGTGCACCTGTCCTTTGTGTCTGCTTAATGTACTGGTTTGAGCAGATTTATAATCGCAACGATGGCATTCATAGGGTTTTTCACCAGTATGTCTGCGCATGTGCAAGGTTAAACTATGTTTTTGGTGTGATTTAAATTCGCAAAGATGGCATTCAAAGGGTTTTTCACCCGTATGTGTGCGCATGTGGATTTGAAGTTTAGTTGTATCTACGTAGGTCTTTGTGCACTCGGTGCATTCAAGTAATGGCTGCACACGGCAATTTCGGCATCTATTTCGCAGAATTCCACAATGGCAGAGAGAGGCACCGCCGCATTCACCACAATATCGCAGTGCTTTATTGTGTTCCACACATTTCCAAGTACTATGGCCGTCCCAAATACAAACTTTGCCGTTAACAACGTATTTCTGACCTTTCACTCTTTCTGATTTTGCAGGAGCAGGTTTGATCTCGATTTCGCCAAACATAATTGTTTCAACGGGTTTGTTAGAAAACATGACATATAGACCGTCGTACTCACCTCCTTTGATTTTGGATCTGCCTTTATTATTTATATTCATTTTAATTGTATTACGTTTCATACCGCCGAAAAATTCAGCTGCTTTTACTCTGGATGTAAATGGCATTGGATTTCCAATTTGAACATATCGACCTGTACCCCATTTGCTCTTGATTCTTTTACGCTTAATAAATTTAAAAAGGATTGCAATACACGGTATGCTTTGACTTTCTACCATTTTAGCACACCTTTGCCTTTCTCTGGCGACCGCCAAATCTTCTTTGGTAATCACTGGCAACGGAATCACGGGCAATGCCTCTGAAGATTTGGTTTCACCACTTTCAGAGGTATCACTCGAAAGTCTTTGGCGTTTATCGCCACTTGACCCCGAATTTGTAGCAGGTCTTGATCTTTTATTGTCTAGTTTGACACCTGCCCCCTGTCCATCCATTTCTATGTGTTAGGTACTATCACATAATTGTTCAAAAAAAAAATATGTGTTAATTATTTTATTTATTTTTTTATTTGTTTTCTTTTTTTAGATGATTTACGTGTAACCTCTTTTGGTTGCGTTTTTTTTTGCAATGCCTCTCGGAGGGTTTTCAAATCGTTTTTCCACATTGTTTTGATACTTAAAGATTGCAAATTCTGAATTCCTGCTTCTAAATCTGCCTTTTTTGCTAAAAGTCCTGCCATTTTTTCATCGGTTAGGTTAAATATTTTAAGTTGCAACAAAAATTCTGCATCATCCAGTTGAAAAGATTGCAATTGAGCCTTTAATTGGTTTTTATTCTTTCCTTTGAAAATAAATGTATTATCCAGTACTAATTTGAGAAATTTAACAGTTTGATTGGTTTTTGTTAATTCTTGTTGATATCCCAAAACCATAGCTTGTTTCCTTTTCTTATATAACTGCATACGCACTGGAAAAAAGTCGTCAATAATTTCAGAAGCATTTGCATATTTTTTTATTCTCCCATCAGATGTGAATGCGTGCATGTTACTCATCTGAATCTTCTTTTCGAGTTTAAAAAACTTAAAAACTTGAGAAGGATCCGCTCGCAAAATCTTGGCAAAATCATTGTTTAAATGAATCTGAAAATCGACCAAAGTATCAGTGTAATTACTGACAATTCTTGTAATGCTACCTTTTTTAAACCCTTTGACTTCTCCTGCTGCAGCCTTTTCCAAGAACTCCTTGTATGGCGATGTCCATACGCCTACGGGCAATTCAGTAATTTGCAAACACGTATTTGATTTCCAGTTAAATGCCCCATGCATAATAAAGTCGTCTCCTTTTTTCATCACCGTACCAGTAAAATCGCGATACCATGGAACCAATGGATTGACACCTATCCCATCTAATCGGTGTTCAATATTTTGAATAATGTTAATTGGATTGTATTGAGGGATACTGGTCGACCAACCAGTACCAATTCCTACAGCACCATTTACTAATACCATGGGAATAATAGGTGTATAATGATACGGTTCAATCACCATCCCATCGTCTTCTAATGGCGTGTAAAGCGTTGCATCATCGGGGTGATATATCAAACTGGTCAATTCAGATAATTTGGTAAAAACGTAACGTGGAGATGCAGCATCTTTGCCACCCATCAACCGTGAACCAAATTGACCATTCGGTTTAAGAAGGTTGATATTATTGCTACCAACAAAATCTTGGGCCATATTAATAATGCAGCCATTCAGAGACATTTCGCCGTGATGATATGCTCCATGTTCACTGACATAACCACTCAATTGTGCTACTTTAATTTCTTCTTTCAGATTTCTTTTTAAACAAGAGAAAAGAATCTTGCGCTGACTCGGTTTCAAGCCATCGATTACATTAGGAATGCCTCGCAGGTTGCTCGCAACCGCCATAATCACCAATTCTTTATTGATAAAATCGTCGTAGGTCATTCTTTTCTTGGTAAAATCAATAAATGTACCACTTGTGTAACCCATGATCCATCTTTTTCTATCTTCGACTCTTGTTTTTCTGAAGCAGAGATCAATCAACTGACCGCCATCAGCATCGATTTGTTCAAAGTGCAAACGATTTCTGTCCAAATTAGAAAAATATTCCTTGGCCTCTTTCGCGTTTGAAGTACCCAAACCTTTGTAATATTTCACTTTCCATTGTTTAATGTTAACACTGGAAACGAAGGTATCATATTCGGGTGTAGTGTAAAATTTCATGACCTGATTCCCTTTGGTACATTTCACAATTGGTGTAATAAACACCTGCAAGAAATTAGGTAATGCCAGCAACGACGGCCAGAAATGATGCAAGAAATTGATAATGAGACCTTTAATATGACTTCCGTCATGATCTTGATCTGTCATAATCATAATGGAACCGTATCGTAATCTCGAAACATCTTCGTATAAATTTCCAATGTTTAAACCCATTATTTTCATAATGTTCTGAACTTCCACATTTTGAAGAATGGACGCATTGCTGGCGTCACGGACATTACGCAATTTACCCTTCAATGGAAACACACCGAAATTATCACGTCCAATCACGGACAACCCCGCGATTGCCAAGGACTTGGCAGAATCACCTTCTGTTAATATTAAGGTGCACTCGGCTGAACGCGAAGTGCCAGCTCTCTTGGCATCGTCAAGTTTAGGAATACCAGTGATTTTGGAAGTTTTTCGAGAAGCGGTCTTTCTTTGCAATAATCGTTGGGACTTTGCTTTGGCGTAAAAAAGTACTTCATCTACAATACCAGAACGTTTTAGAATGGCCTGTGATGTTTTAGCTGATAATTTGGGTTTGAATTGTGACGGCCCGAAGCTATTGGAACGAGTAGTCAATGCTTCTTTTGTCTGACTATCAAAAGAAGGGTTAACAATCATTGCATTCACAAAAATGAAGACAGATGACTTAATTTGTGACGGTCGGACATTTAATTCTACCAGACTTCGGTGAGACGCCACAATTTTACTAACGTCATCAAGCAAATAATTGACGTGAGACCCGCCTTTTGATGTAGAGATACCGTTGCAAAATGAAACAGATCGACCCTGTTGGTCGTTTGAGACAGCGATACATACTTCCCAGCGATCATTAATTTTTTCATGGACTAGTTTGACATCTTCTGGTACATACTGTTGACAATATTGTTTAAAGGTTTTGACTGGAATTTTATCACCATTAAAGTAGACGTTGACATCGCTTGGGGATGTACCTGCCATATCGAAGGTACGTTTCTTAAATAAAGCCGCTATATCTTCAGTAATTGAAGTCAATCCAAATTTAGCAAGGTCGGGTGCAAAGATAACACGAGTGAAATCTTTTTTTTTGCCGGAAGCTTTGATTTTTGGAGGATGTACCATTTTCATATTCTTTTCCCATGTTTGCGAATAGAATTTGCCAGATTTGGAGTCGACGGTTTCAATTTGAAAGGTCGTGCTAAAAATATTGGCCAGCTTAGCACCATAACCATTGCGTCCGCCAACAACCCGTTCATCGGAGTCGTCATAATTATCACCAGATAATAAGGAACCCATGATCATTTGTGGGATGTAAATGTTCTCAGTTCCGTGCAAAACGACCGGTATCCCCATACCATCATTCTCGACCGTGATGGTATCGTTGCTTATAGAGACTCTAATGGATTTCATTGAAGGGTCTCTTTGTTTATTATCAGACGCATTGACAAGGATCTCGTCGAATATCTTCAAAAGACCTGGCACGTAAGTAATTTCCCGATTTTCCATTTTGTTGTTGCTGTTTACAACCCATTGGTGTTCTGTAATTTTATTTACACTGCCGATGTACGTTTCTGAACGAAGCAAAATGTGTTCTAAATGCGTTTTCTTCTGATATTTTTTAGACATTTGTGACGAACGATCTAATTTCACTTTTTTCTTCATTTTAGATTGCATGTTTTTATTTTGTGATTATACAAGTTCTTTGACAAAAAAAAATATATGTTTAAAATATTTTCATGTTACACATTCTTAATTTCTTTTTCTACGATTCTTAATTTCTTTTATTAATCCTTCTATTATGTTTAAAAGAGTTACCGTTCTATTTGATAACTCTTTTTTTAATGCACTACTTGTCGTTAAATCTGCACTACTTGTCGTTAAATCTTTGGTCACAATCGCATCAATTTCTGTATTTTGTAATTTCTCTAAATTACCATAATATTGTGATAAGGCATCTTGTTTGGTAGATAAATCTGCATCACTTGTGTCACCTTGTATACTTTTTATAATGCCATCTATTTCAGATTGTATTTGGTCTACTTTGGTTTCAAGCAATGTCAGAGCTTCGTGTTGTGTACTATTTGTAGCTTCAGTACTAACTGTATCTACTTCTTGTTCCAGTGCTTTGCAGCATCTTCTATCCTCCTGCATTTCTTTACTTTTTACAAATGTACCAAACATTTTTGCATTGAAATATCATACTTATATATGGACAAAAAACATACGGCACAAGTGGTTTTACAGGTTTTACAGGTTTTGTTTCACTCTTTCTGATATATTTTCAACTTTGATATCC
>MDTF01018737.1_pt1 | contig 12351 bp, 11 predicted proteins | sample 811191 | NCBI WGS metagenome assembly MDTF01 (sample SAMN05326649, study PRJNA326480) | marine metagenome | isolation source: seawater | place: Southern Ocean | collected 2011
TTTATCATCAATTAATAAATCAAATGATGGTTTACCCATAATCAACTTATGAAATTTTATCTTCCATTTATTAAGCTGTTTAAAGGTAAATTTGTAACCCTGCTTGTGCGCTTTTTTAATATTATCATTATTTCTTCCCATGAATCTTGCGGTAAAAAAAATAATTTTATGTCCATCAGTATATAATTGATTTATTAATTTGATAATCTCTTTTTTTGGTTTTGCTTTAGAATAATTAATTCCTTTTGTAACACAAATAGTGTTGTCAATATCAAAACAATAAGTTTTAAGCTTTTTCACTTTTTTTAGATTTTTATTTTTTTTAATAATCTTTTAATTAAAATTTTAATTAACAACTTTGTATTTATTTCTTCTGCACTTGATGGTAAATAGATTTTGTTTGGTAATCGATTTTCATAAGAAGTTTTAATTTCGTAATATTCATTGGCTGTTGGTCCTGTACCTTTTCCTTGATAGGGAAATTTAAAGTCCTCTGAACTATTTTTCTTTAATATATAAAAAACACTTACAGCTTTGATATTGTTTAAATTAATAAATTGTAAATAATCTTTATCCAGCGGTATGCTTATATTCTTTTTACCTTTTGTAATATAAAAGCATGAGTGAATAATAGAATAGGAATTAACAGCAGCAATATTGTCTATTGTACAATCATCAAATTGATAAAAGCCGTTACCATTTAAATATGCCTGCGAAATTATCATGTAACCACCTGGTTTACATAGTCTGTGCATTGTTCTGTAAGCTTCTACTATATTAAACGGATGTTCGTTATTGCCTAGATCTGTAACTAAATCATATTTGCTAAATAATTCTTGATTTTTCAGAGGATAGTTTAAGTCATGAATTATATGTCCATTTTTATCATTTTTATCTCTTTCTAATTTAACCATGTCCATCCTATCTGCATTTGGAATTCCTAAAGAATTCCAGAAAATAGAAGATGAAACTCTTGGACGTGCAGGAAAATTTTTTGAATTTTTCCAAAAATCCTTGTTAAATTCTATTTGTAAATCATTAAATCTTTTTTTAATATCTTCATAATCTATATTTACATCTTGATCACCCATATCTAATACTGAGTTTATTTTTTTAAAAAAATCTCTTTGATAAAGATCTAGAAATATATCTAGAGTTTTTCCTCCTAAAGCCATATTGTAATTACTCCTTTCATATTTTATTTTTTTGATATGTCCTTAATTTTTTTTAATAAATTTTCGGATTTAATTGGTTGATTACCTTTAACTTCGCATGCAAGAGAGGCAGCTATATTGCCAAGAATAGATGCAATTGTAATACTTTTAGATGCCACCAAGCCTAAAGCTGAAGTTGCTAGTAAGGCATCTCCAGCTCCAAGCCCGTCCTCTAAATTTTCAACTAACGACTCTAGTGGAAAAAAATCTCTTGGATAAATAGCAGTTTCCCTGAAAGTTAAAATTCCCCTACTGCCCAGTTTTAAAATTAAATATTTTGCATTTGAAGATTTAAAAAGCTTTGTTCCTAATATTCTTACAGCACTGTCTTGATCTGCTAAAGCAAACCTGGCTTCTTTTTCGTTAGGTAAAATTAAGTCAAAATTATTAAAGTCTAAAATATTTCCCCACCTATTGCTCACTTGGCTGTCAGCAATTTTAAGAGTATTTTTTTTGATATTTTTTATAAAATCATTAATTGAATTTTGATTAAATATTCCATGTCTAAAATCACTAAAAATTACTGCATCTGAATTTGTTTTATGAATAATTTTTTCAATCTTATTTTTAATTTTTTCTGAAATTGAGTGATTATCAACTATATCTACTTGTAATAATTTTTGATTATCTGCCCAAAATCGCTCTTTAAAAGTTGTGCTTCGACTAGAGTCTATAATGCAATTAGATTTTATTTTTTGTTTGTTTATCTCGTTTAAAACATATTTACCTACTTTGTCTTGACCAATAACTGTAGTAAAAATTACTTGTGACCCAAGGGCTTTCAAATGAGCAGCAACAATGCCTGCTCCGCCCAAAAATTGTTGTTCAGTATCTTTTTTGACACTAAATGTGGGTGTTTTAGTTGTTTGCCCTAATACAGTACAGTAATTATATTTATCAATTATGGTATCTCCAATTAAGTGAATTTTGACTTTATTAAATTTTTTTACTGTTTTTATTAAATCTAAAAAGGAAATCTTTTCAAATTCCATTAATGAAATTAACTTTTCGTATTTTAAATTTGGTTTATTTATGTTTTGGATGGCTGTAGATGAGTACACAATATCGCCTGGACTAAATAACACCTCCCCTCCATATTTGTTTAATACTTTAATTTCCTCTTTAGTTTTAGGGTGTATATTTTTTTTATTGTACTCAAAACCTTTTACATAGTAATTTGGTTTCAACTTACTTAGCAATGATAGAGGTGTGACGTTATAATCAATAATTACAAAATCAACTAACTCTAATGAGGCAAGATTGAAAGCTCGGAGGTGGTCTGGAACGAAAGGTCCCTCTCTTTTTTTGGTTACATATTTATCAGCTGTAATAGAGGCAATTAAAATATCAGATTTTTGTTTAGAATATGTCAAATGACGTAAATGACCCGGGTGAACAATGTCGAAGGTTCCATGACAAAGTGCTACAATTTTATTTTTTTTTATGAGAGATAGTTTTTTAATAAGACTATCAATAGAAAAAATTTTTTTATTTATTTTTTTATTAAAAAATTTCATTTTTTAAATTTTTTTATTATATCTAGATTTTTCATTGTAGTATAGCCTTCGGAAATATCTTTAAAATCTTTATTTCGAATTGAATCTTTAAAAAAGAGCCACTCATTATACCAAGAATTATCATTATAAAAAAACCACTTTTTATTCTTTGGTTTTCCAGATGGATAAACTCTTTTCGAAAAAGTAACTGTTTGCCGCCCCCATTTAGGTAGTGACTCTATGGTTACAGATCCTTTCTGACCTGAGATTTCTAAAAAAAATTTATTTTCCCACCTAACAAAACTATAGTGTATTAAACCAAGTACTTTATTACTCTTTATTGTTAAAAAGCCATTGTCATCTTTAAAATACTCATTTTTTTGGAAGCTATTATTAATTACTCTAAATTTTTTACTAATAAAATACTCAAACAAATTAACACAGTGGCTTCCTATATCTGAAAGGGCGCCTATTTTGTTTTTATTAGTTTTAACGGAACCATTAACATAATCTACTTTAAAAAAGTAAATTTTTCCTAATAATTTTTTATTTATTATTTTTTTAGCTAATCGAACTCCATCGTCAAAACGAAGATTAAACCCTGTTTTTAAAAAAACTTTATTTTTTTTAGCTGTATTTATAAGATCTAAAGCCTCTCTTGAATTAAGACCAAGTGGTTTTTCAATCAATAAATGCTTTTTAGAATTTAAGATTTCTTTTCCAATTTTAAGAAATAAATTAGGTTGAGTGCTCAAAATAATAGAATTAATATTTGATTTTATTGCATCACTTCTATTAGATGAATATTTACATTTAAGCTTTTCTGCTGTTTTTAACCCTACATAATCTGTTTTGTTTTTAAGCTTTTTTCTTCCGACTATTATTTTAATATTTGTTTGTCTGTCTCTTTTAATGGCTTTTGCTCTTTTAAGGCCAATATTTCCACATCCAATAATAGCTATTTTCATTTTAATATTTATAAAATTTATTTTTTTCTTTAGCTTGAAAATTTATGTTTATTACTTCACAAAAATTATTTTTAATTAAAGTTTCTAATTTTTTTTTATCAATATTACTAGAATAATTATAAAAAACCAATGCATCTTTAAATTTCTGTTTATTGATATAATTCACTTTATTAAAAAAATATTTATTTTTTAAATCAAAATAAGAGTCAAAAGCATATAATTTTTTATTATCTTTTTTTAAATAATTATAAAATTTTAAATATGGAGAATTTATTATTGAGAATGAATTAACTTTATAAGATGGGCCAATCCAAATAAATTTTTTATATTTTTTTTTTTGTATAAGTTTTTCAAACTTAGTAAAAAGTAAATTAATTCTATTATTATTTACTTTTCTTAAATTAAAAAAGGTTTTTTTTATAATAGGATTATTACTAGTTTTAATGATTGTATAAACATCTCTTTCTAAGTGTCCCCCACTAATACCTAGAGAGGGAGAGATGTATGAATTAATTCCAATGCGTTTATCGGATTTTATCGATTCATTTATATCAGAAAATCTAAAATTAAATTGTCTACAATAACTATCCATCATATTTGCATAACTTACCGAGTTAAATAAAAATAAATTAATAGCAATTTTTACCATTTCGGCTTGTCTCAATGTGTATTCAAAAATTTTACATTTAAATTTTTTAAAATTATTTAAAAATTTAATTTTTTTTTCAAAACCAATTATAATTCTCTCTGGATTTAAAAATCTGTCCATTGCATTACCCATGATTAAAGTCTCAGCAATATAGAGTAAATTTATGTCTTTTCTTTTTTTTAAAATTTTTTTTTTTAAATCATCACAGAATCCACAATAAACTTGGCTTGTTATTATTAAATTAGTATTTTTACCAAGATATGTTTTTAATTTATTTATACTTTTTAAAATTAAATCTATTTTTGGCTCTCCGTTTAGTTTAAGCGGTGTATCAATTGTTAAAAAGACATTTTTGAACTTTTTAATTTCACCGGCTGTCTTGCAAAATTCTATTTTTTTTATATTTTTTTTTAGGTATTCCTTTAATCCTGGCTCTTCATTTGTGACTTTTCCGTTTCTAAAATTTTCGTTGTTAATCTTTTCAAAATCAAAGACAGCACATTTGCCTACTTTTTCTGCCCATCCAACGCTGAAAACTTGACCAACATGCGTCAAGCCACAAAAAAGGGGTTTATTTTTTCTTGTTTTTCTCAAAAATTTCTCCTTAAAAAAAATTTACCACTTGGTATTTTTAACCTGGAGTTTAGGGTGTGAAACAAGGAAGTGCCAAATTACAGCCTGAAACGCCTCTGCTAAAGGTGTGATAAGTTTTTTATTTATATAAGGAATTATAACTACACAATTTCCTTTTTTTGCCAAGTAGCCATCATCTTTTCCAACTATTCCCACAATTTTACTTTTTTTACTAATCCCTAGGTCTATTGCTTTAATTAAATTAGTACTAACATTTTTTTTTTATTTCCTCCACCGACTGAGAGAATAAATAAGATATCTTTTTTATTAAAGTTACTAGCTAATAACCAATCTTTAAAAGAATTATCCCATCCTTCATCATTTATTCTGGCGGTTAACTCAGAAACGTTATCGATCGGTGTGTAGGATTCTATGTTGCAGAGTTTTCTAAAATCATTTACAGCATGAGAACAGTTTCCAGCACTTCCTCCAACCCCAAGAAAAAAAATTCTACCTTTATTTTTTTTTACTCTAACTATATACTCAACTAAATTATCTAATACGTTTTTATTTAGTTTATTTGAAACTTCGTTAACTTTTTCAAAATAATAAGAACTAAAATTTTTTTTGTTAATCATATTTTAAATCCAGAAGATTTTGCGTCCTCATAAAAAGTTTTGACAGTTTCTAAAGAATAATCATTTAAATCTTTTTTAAACATCTGGATTTTTTTAATTTGAGCTATTTGCATGGTAATAATATCTGTTTTTGTTTCTATTGCGTTTATATAATCAAAAGACATTCTAGGGCTTGCCCACAAAGTTCTGCAATTCGAGTCATTATGAACTTTTATATTTATAGCTTTCATTATTTCCACAGCATTTAGACCACAGTCAAATATCCTACCTGCAAAAACTGACAATATTGAATCCGTTTCTTTTATCGCTGGTAAAATTTTGTTAATTTGTTCTATTGTGAAAATAGCAGTTATGTTTAATTTAATTTTTTCTTCAACTAACTCTTCTAAAACTTTTGTGGTAAATCTTTTATTGGTAAAAGTTATTGGAATTTTTACATAAACATTTTCAGATAAACTACTCAGTATCTTGGCTTGTTTAACCATCTCAACTTCTTCATCCGCAAAAACTTCTAAAGACACTGGTTTATTATTAGATCTACTTAAAATATTTTTTGAGTATTCAAGATAATCTGTAGCTCCATTTTTTTTAAACAAAGATGGATTAAATGTGTATCCATCAATTTTGATACCACAGTCATAATCAAACTCTTCAAGTTTTAGGCCATCTGCGTATAAGTCAATTTTGTTATTCATAATAATTTTTTTTAATTTATAAGTGGTATCTTTACTGTTCAACTTTTGAACTGTAAAGAAAAATTTGTTTAATTATCTTAGTAATATAGCTTAATTACAAATTTTGGTTAAAATTTAACTAAATATAGTATTCATTAATTCTAATTATTTTAATTTTGTTTTTTCTAGCTTTTTAACATTAAAATAATTTAAATTTGAAAAGCTGTCTTTGAGCCTTCCTTTTTCAAATTCAGATACTATTTCCTTTATTGCACTGCTGACTGTTTTTTGAGGTTTAAATTTTAATATTTTTTTTATTTTATCAGAATTAACATTGTAGGATCTTAAGTCATTGCTAGTTTCTTTTCTTACTTCAATGTTTTTTTTTGTTATTTTTTCTACAATTTTTTTAACTTTAGCAGCTATTTGATTTATAGAATAATTTTCAAATCCAGCATTAAAAACTTCGCCATTAAGTTTATCTAAATTCATTTTACATAACTTTTTATACAATCTAACCATGTCATCAATATGTATATTGGGTCTACTTTGAGAGCCTCCAAAAACTTTAATGTAGTTTTTCTTGTAAGCAAAATTTGTTAATATGTTTACAGTTAAATCAAATCTCATTTTTGGACTAACTCCACAAACTGTTGCAGGCCTAATTACAATTCCTTGAAAACATTTTTTTTTAATTCGCTTAAAAAATTCCTTTTCACTGTCAGCTTTGTATCTATTATAAAGTGTGACTGGTTTCAAATGATGGGTCTCGGTAACTTTAGCTTTATTAGATACTCCGTATACTGAGCAAGTTGAAGCAAAAATGAATTTTTTAATTTTAATTTTTTCTAAAATTTTCATAAGACCAACAAAAGAATTATAATTAACTTCTTTTGAAAGTTTTTTGTTTAGTAAAAAACTAGGATCGTTAGATATGCATGCTAGGTGTATAATAGTATCAGGATTATATTTTTTTAAGACTTTGCTAATTTTTTTTAAATCCCTAATATCTCCAGTGACTTGAGTAAATTTTTTATTCTTATATGGTAAATGCTTTTTACCATAAAGATTTAGATCATAGTTAATTATTTGAAACTTATTTTGAAGTAAAATAAAAATTAATTTACTTCCAACGTAACCTGAGCCACCAAAAATTAATATTTTTTTTGAAATCATTTGTGAAAACTATTTAACATTTATAATTTCAGGATGAATACCAAATTTAGACTTTAATCCATATTTTTTTATTTTAATTTTATGCATTCTATATGCTTCGTTAGCTAAATCTTCTTTTAGCGTTTTTATTTTTTTTCTTACCAGATCATGCTCTATTAGCCCGGCTAATTTATTAGAAACATAAGCTTTAACCGCAAAATCTGTATCTCCATAAGATATTGGACTTCTCTCTGGCTCCCAGCCATGAAAATGTTCTTTTAAATATTGGAGGTCTTCACTGATCCAACCTAATATACTTTTTACTATAATTGGAGCATAGGTTAATCCATCTCTTTTAGTTCCGCTAATAAAAAAAATATTTTTATGTTTGTTTAAATTTCCTATTAATGGTCTTCCATCAAATGACATTGGACGAAAACCAATTACAGTATTCATTGTATCTTTGTCAAAATCCTTTGAAATTTCATTTTTTAAAGATGTTAATAAGTATTCTACCGTTCCTATCCTTGGATTTAAAGAAGGTGATGTTGAAATATTACTACCAGCTCCTAAATAAAATTCATCATTGTTTCTAGGCACTATATGTATTCCGCAGGTGCTTCCTCGATTAGGTGTGCGTAAAACGGTATTATTAGGGATTATATTTGATAATTTTTTGCTCTTAATTTCTAAAGCAGTTCCTATACCATAATATGTATCTTGTATTCCGTGACTCATTGTTCCAAGTAATTTTTTTGAATATGCTCCACATGAAATAATTAATTTTTTTACTTTTATTTTTTTTTTATTTAATATTATTTCATAAAAATTATTTTTTGATAAAATTTTATTAACTTCTTCTTTGATAATATAAACATTTTTTTTTCTTTTTAAAATGTTATTACATATTTTAAAATATAATTTAGTATCAATTGCTCCTTCATTTTTAATTAAAGAATAATCACAATTTAAAGGAAGAGTTTTTTTTATTTTTTTTATTTTTAAATTTTTATTTGTATCATTTCTATTAAATAAATTAGAAAATCTTCTTATTTCAGAAAAACAGTTTTTTTCTAGTTCTGTGGCATTTTTTTTGCAAAAGATTATTGTATCGTCTGCTGTCTTAATTTTTTTAAATTCCTTATTTTGATTAATAAAAAATTTCCATTCCTTTTGTGCGTCTATACCTAGCAAAATTTTTCTCTCTTGATAGTTATCAAATTGTTTTCCATAATCTATTTCACCAAAAACATTTAGCATTGCTCCTGCTGCTCTTGATGCGCCACCTGGCTTTTCTGGATTAAAAAATAATATTGTTTTTTGGGGATACATTTTTGAAACTTCCAAAGCAGACATTGATCCTACGATCCCATTACCAATGATACAAATATCATAAATCATAATTTATTTTATTAAATTAGTATATTTTCTAGAAAAATGATTTCCTAAAAAACAGCTTATTTCATTTCCATGAAACTTTTTTAATTTTGGATATCTTTCTAGATTATTTTTTATAACTTTAATAAATCTTTCTTTAAATTCCTTGTTATTTTTTTCAAACTCTAAATTATTTTCTATATAATTCATCATTTCATTTGTGGCTGAACTTATTTCTTCTTCTGTATTTTCAACTATATCTATATCTCTTTCATCATAATCATAAAATTTATTTTTAACATCTATTTGATATCTGCTTTCAACTTTAGGATCGAAAGGGGCACCAAGAATTAATGTTCCGTTAGGTGAATTTAATAAATCATAAATTTCACTAATTGATAAGTATTTCTGAGTTCTTTTGTCATAAATCAATTTAAAGATAAAAATTGCACTAAAGTTTCTAAAACTATTTAAGGGTATCTGGTTTACAATTAAAGTAGGTTTGTTAAACATCCACATCCCCGCGACTGAGCCACCGCTATAATTACCAATTTGAAATTTACATATAGAAATCAAATAAATCTCTAACAAGTCTGTGCGTTTACCAGTTTGGTACAAGTCTATGTAATTATCTTTTTTTAAATCTAAATGTTTTTCTTGATGAAGACCTATTCGAATTACTTTGTAGTTATTTTTTATTAAATTTAAGACTGTTTGATTATAATTGCGTATGTCAGAATCTTGTCTTTTGTGTAGCCAAGTTGACTTTGGAAATTCTGTTTTTAAATAATTATTCTCTCGATTTATCAACACAACAATTTTATCACTAGATTTTAATCCAAGGCTCATCATTTCTTTGTGAGCAAGATCAATATCTTTTTGTTCAAAACTATACAATTGAGTAAATGGTTTTATTTGATACAAATTATGAACATCGTTATGCTCAGATATAATTCTTTCTTCAAAATAATTATTACTTATATTCAACAAGTGTTTTATGCTTCTTGGATGGGCTAAAATAATTTCATACAAAGGTCTAAAATAATAGGGTAAAAAATTTAATTTTTTAGAAATTAATTTACAAACTTGTTTGTTACATATTTTTTTGTCCATTATAAAAAAATCAATATGTTTTTTATTTGGGGTAATTAGTAAATTGTATTTCTTTTTTAAAAGATAATAGCTATTTACACCTACAAAATGACCTATTCTACCTGAGCTCGCAATTGCAAATCTAATTACACAAAATGGACTAACAATTTTAATAATAATAAATAAAAAAAAAGAAAAAAAGTATGCAAATGTTAATACTAGTCTCTTAATAATTTTCATTTTGATGCAAAAAAATTATTTATACTCTTTATAATTCTTAGTATTTCAGATTTAGTTAGGTACTCCATTGCAGGCAGAGTCACTATATTCTTAGAAAGTTTTTCAGTAACTTTGAGTCGTATTTTTTTATTTGTATCTTTAAATGATTTTAACTTATGAATTGGTATTGGATAATGAACTTTTAACTCTATGCCTTTTTTTTTCATATAAGAAATTAAATCATTCCTCTTTTTAGTCTTCACAATAAAAGTTTGATGTACGGCTCGATTTTCTTTTTTTAAATACGGTAAATTTATTTCAGAACATAAAAATTTTTTGTACAAATTCACATTATTATTTCTTTTTTTAATTAAGCTCTCGATATTTTCTAATTTAACTTTTAGAAACATGGCGTGTAGGGCATCTAAACGCATATTATGTGACCAAAAATCACAATGATCTCTATCTGGGTGCCCATTATTTCTTGCTTTCAACAACCAGTTATAGAAAAATTTGTCATTAGTTGTTATCATCCCACCATCGCCGATTGCATTAAGATTTTTAAGTGGATGAAAGCTAAAGCAACCTGAAAATCCAAAACTTCCTACTTTTTTTTTGTTTATTTCTGCTCCTACAGCCTGAGCAGCATCTTCAATAATTTTAAGATTATATTTTTTTCCTAATTTCATAATATTTTTCATATCTGCTGGATTGCCACATAAGTGAACAGGCATTATAACCTTTGTTTTCTTTGTAATTTTTTTTTCTATTTCATTGATGTTAATATTGTAATCATCGTAGTTTACATCTACTAGAATTGGTTTTGCACCGGCTAAATGTATAGAGGAAACGGTAGATAAATATGAATTTGATACAGTAATAACTTCATCATTTTTTTTTAAATTTAGGTATTTTAGAGAAAGATAAAGCGCATCAGTCCCAGAACCAACTCCTACTGCGTACTTTGTGCCTATATATTTAGAAAATTTTTTTTCAAATTCATCAACATGTCGACCTAAAATAAAGCTACCCTCAGATAAAAATTTTTTTAATAAATTAGAAAACTTTTTTTGATACTGTTTATTTTGTTTTCCTAAGTTAACATAAGGAATTGTGTAAAAAAAATTTTTCATATTTTAAAAAAGAAACTTAATATTGTAATAACCTTTATAATTGTTGTTTTTAAGTATCTTAAGCCATTCTGTTTTATTTAAACAAGATTTATGTGTCATATCCCAATTTCTAAATAAAAACTTATCTTTTTTTTTTTTAAATGATTGTATTTCTATAAAAATATTACTCTTTGTTTTTACGACTCTATTAATCTCTTTAATAACTAAATTAAGTTTATTTTTGGTAATATGTGGTAATACGTCTTTACAAATCACAAAATCAAAAAAATTATTTCTAAAAGGAAATTTTTTTTCAATATTGAATTTTTTAATATTATTTTTAACAAGCAAGTGTGCATTTGTTTTTGCATAAGAACTGTTATCTATTCCAAAAGTTTTCATTCCTAATTTAAAAAATTCTACTAATAAAAAACCTTTTGCGCACCCAATTTCTAAAACTTTACTGTTTTTTTTTAATTTGAAAAAATTAATAATTCTTTTTACACTGCTTACAAATCTACCATCGTAAATATATTCCCCATATCCTATTCCTATTTTTTTGCTGTCAAAGTAAGATTTGCCAAATTTATTATAGCTAGCTAAGTCCTTTTTTTTAATTTTTGAAATTTTAAAATTAGTTATAATTTTTCTTCTCTTTTTCTTTCTGTTGTGAATTTTAGAAAATATGTTTTTTTTAATCATTTTTTTTTGAGAATTTTTAATTTAAAATATCATAAATTTTTTTTTTTAGTTGACTATTTTTATAATCAAAATCCATTAAATTTTTTTTGTATCTTTTTATTTTTTTATTCCAAACTAAGTTACTCATATTTTTTAAATTTATTAAAATTTTTTCGATTTTTTTTTGATCAAAATTGTTCGTGAAAAAAAAATCATTATTGTTCTTTACATATGGCCATCCAAATTTATGACTTGCTTCTTTTTTGGAAATATTAGGTGAAGTAAAACAAATCTTAGAATTTCTAGCTAAAGCTTCATAGCCCAGAGTTGATGTAGATGAAACAATTAAATTATGATTTTGTAATTTATGATAGTTTGAGAAGAGGTTTTTTCTTTTAATAAAATAAAATTTATATTTTAAAATATTTTTATAAAAAAAAATTTCTTTATTGCTATTAGACATTCCCAAAATATTTAATTTCATATTATTATTTTTACAAAAA
>MDTF01013092.1_pt1 | contig 12349 bp, 13 predicted proteins | sample 811191 | NCBI WGS metagenome assembly MDTF01 (sample SAMN05326649, study PRJNA326480) | marine metagenome | isolation source: seawater | place: Southern Ocean | collected 2011
ATTTTTTTTCATTTGAGTAAAAATACTATTAATTTGGGTTAATTTTATTTTTTTTAATATAAAATCTTTACTTCCCAAGTTTCTTTTGCTCACAATTTTAGAAAATTTTTTTATATCTTTAGATGCGTTAAAGTTTCCACCTTTTGATCCTATCAATTTTTTTCCTAGGTTAATTCCAAGAGTATTAAATTTTGACTTTTTTTTATTAGATGGAACGCCAATTAAAATCATTGATCCATTATTATTTAGACTCTCATATCCCTCTGAAATTACATTCGTATTACCTGAGCATTCAAAAAAGTAATCTATTTGACTTCTAATTTTTTTAAAATTGTTTAAGTATTTATTTTTTTTATTATTTAAAATTATTTCAGTAGCTCCGTATTTTTTTGACAAGTTTAATTTTTTTTTATTAATATCTATAGCAATTATTTTTTTTACATTTAAAAAACTAAGGTATCGAATGATATAAAGACCAATAGGTCCACAACCAGCAACCACTACTGTTTTATCCTTATTTATTTTACATAATTTATCTACAGAGCCAATTGCTGTGCTTGCTGTACAACCCAAAAGTAACATGTCTAAATCGTGATCTTTTTCTTTTATTTTTGTTATTCTATTTTCAGATACTATTGCATGATTGTTAAATGTTGTTACAAAGCCGGCATTCAATATTTTATTTTTCCATTTATAAATAGGAGGTTTTGCATTTATCCCTATTGTTGGCATCCAATGAAGTAACACTTTATCATTTTTTTTTACTTTTTTTACTGAAGGTCCAACTTGGATAACCTTACCAATTCCTTCATGGCCTAACAAGTGTGGTAGAAATTTATCCTTCCCTTTAATTCCTTCAATTTCACCTAATTGAGAGCCACAAATTCCTGAGTAAAGAATTTTAACCAAAACTTGACCTCTTAAAATTTGATTTGGTAATTCGATTTCACTTATTACTAAAGGTTTTCTTTGCTCAACAAGTATTGCAGCTATTGTTTTTTTAATTACTAATTTCATTCAAAATATATAAAATAATAATCACCTGTATATCCTGACTCAGAAAAGAACCAATTCCACTCTTCAGGCGTAAAAAAACTTTCACAGGTAACTTGCCAGTATAATAAATTTACTTTCTCTATTTCATTTCTATAAGATTCTACACAGATATATTTATCTTTCTTTGAAACTCTTTCAATCTCTTTAAGTGATTGTTTTAAATCATAACAATATAAGTTATGAAGTGTATTTAGTGATATTACTAAATCAAAGGTATTATTATCATATGGTAGATCTTTTGAATTACCAACTTGAAGACTTTTTTTTATCTCATCTTTTGCGTTATCAATAGCATATGTTGATATATCAATTCCAAAAATTTCACATTCTGGAATTAATTTTTTAAATTCATATAATAAAAATCCCTTCCCACAACCAATGTCTAAAATTTTAGAATTTGAATTGAGCTCATAATGTTCTATCATTTTTCTTGCTATTGGTTCCCACCTTCCATCATAATGATATCCTCCATAATTAATATCTCTAGAACCATCCCAATAATCAAATCCCCACTTTTTTGCTTTAATGGCTGCTTGAGCCTTATCAATTTTATTAACTCTATCTAGATAATTTCTTTTAGTTTTTTTATGATTGCTTGTTATGAAGTCGATTTCCATTTTATTATCAAATCCTGTATTTATTTTGCAAATATTAATAAGTGTAATTTTTAACTTAATATCCAAATTTTTAAACCTTTAAATATCCCTACACCTAGAAAACTTAAAAGAAGATTACCAGGCAAAATTCCAATTAATGTCCCAAAAATAAAATTTTTAAATTTAACTTTTGAATAAAATAGAATTAAATTTTGAATAATTAATGGTGCTCCACCACCTCCGGTTATTCTGAAAAAAAAAATACTCAATAATTCATTTTTTTTTAATTTTAAAGCAAATCTATTATTTCTAATTTTTTCTAAGTTTAAAAGAGACACTAAGTTAGCTTTTATAAAAAAAATAAAAAATATTGAAGATCCTAATGTAATACAAACTGTAGATATTATAGCACCAAAAAAAGGATTAAAAATTATACTCGTTACAATGATTGCAGGAAAGATTACTGGAACAAATGAAACATAAATTATATAAAAAAAAAAATAACCAAATATAAATAAAGCAAAATTATTTTTTATTAGATTTTGTATTTTTTTTGTTTCATCAATTAAATAAACTTCATTTAAAAATTTGCTTAAATCATAATCTGAATATATTAAAAGAGATAATATGAGGATAAGCATCACAAAAAAATAAATAAGTATAAAATAGATGTTATTTTTTTTTAGTTTCATTCTTTATTACCTATCAATTTAATATTTATAATTCAAAAATTTAAGTTTATACTCATGTTCAATCAATGATTTACCTAAAAAAAATTAATAGATTAGCTTTTAATTTTTTTGGAAAATCTCTTATGATCTTTATTAAGAAATAAGATTTCTTCAATATCTGCTATCTTATAACCTTGTCTACTTTCAATAATCTTAACAAAATTTGAAGTTTCTAATAAATTCTCGTGGGTACCCATATCAAGCCAAGTTACACCTCTACTTAAAATTGTAAAATCTAAATCATTTACCTTATTAGATAAATTAAAATAATCTGTTACCTCTAATTCTCCTCTCTTAGATTTTTTTAATTTTTTATAGTTCTTTAGAGAGTTTTGATTAAATATATACAAACCTGTTACAGCAAGATTATTTTTTGGTTTATTTACTTTTTCTTCTAATGAAATAATCTTATTATTTTTAATGTTAACATTTCCAAAATGATATGGATTTTTTACATGGTAGAGAAATATATGGTTTTTTTTTTTTTCAAGTATGTTTTTAATTAAGTTTGGGAGATGTTGGCCATAAAAAAAATTATCTCCTAAAATTAAAATATTTTTTTCAGAATCTTTAATAAATTTTCTAGATAACTTGAATGCCTCTCCTATTCCATTGGGTTTGTTTTGAACTTCAAATCTAAATGTAATAGACGTATCTTTAAATTTATTTAATAATTTTTTAAAGATAGGTACGTCTTCTTTATTAGTAATTATTAAAATTTCTTTAATGCCACATAATATTAATAAAGATATGGGGTAAAAGATCATTGGCTTATTATATATTGGTAATAAATGCTTGTTAATACAGTCAGTAACTGGACTCAAACGTGTACCCCTTCCTCCTGCTAAAATTATTCCCTTCATTTAATTTTTTTTCCTAACCTTTGGTATGTTTTATTTAATTGTTTAAAACTTTTTAGATTATCCTTATTTGTGTACCATTTAATAGTCTCTTCTATGCTTTTATTAAACTTAATTTTTGGTTTCCAGCCAAGTTTTAATAATTTTTTATTTGAAGACAGATATTTTTCATCATGTCCTGGCCTGTCTTGTACAAAGATTATATCTAAATCTTTTTTCAAAATCTTAAATATTTTTTTTACTAATTCTAAGTTAGATATAGAGTTATTTGCACTCACATTGTATGTTTCACCTGATTTCCCTTGTAACATTACGTTATAAATTCCTTTAACAGTATCACCAACATGAATCCAATCCCTGATATTTTTTCCATTACCATATACCTGAACTTTTTTATTACTTAGTATACTTAAAATTGTCTTAGGTATAAATTTCTCAGGATATTGAAAATTCCCAAAATTGTTAGAAGGATTTATAATAATAGATGGTAAATTATATGTATTAAAAAAAGAATTAACGAAATTGATTGCACCAGTCTTGCTTGCTGAATAAGGATTTCTTGGGTTCATTGGGTGTTTTTCATTAAACTTTTTTTTATCATTTAATTTTAGATGACCATAAACTTCATCTGTTCCTATGTGAATAAATTTAAAATTTTTTTTATAATCATATTTAGTGCATGCAATTAATAAATTTAATGTAGAGCTAATATTAGATTCCATAAATAGTTTTGGTTTTTCTATTGATATATCCACATGTGTTTCTGATGCTAGATTAATAATGTAATCAGGTTTAAAATTTTTTAAAATTATATTTAAATTTGATAATTTTATTTTTGAAAGATCAAATTTAATAAAACTATAATTTTTTATTTTTTTATTAATTAAAAAAGTATTTGATGAATTGCTAAGTTTATCTAGGTTTAAAATTTTGTATCTTTTTTTAAGTAAAAAAAGTATCAGGTTAGTTCCTATGAAACCTGATCCTCCAGTGATGATTATATTTTTCATTTTATTCAAATATAATTTTATTTGTTAAGAACTTTACTGATATAATAAAATTTTTTACTCTCAAGCATATTAGTTAATCTGATGACATACTCTCCAACAATACATATAAAAAATAAGTTAGCAGAACCAAAGAAGATTATAAAAAATACAAGTGGTGCCCATCCATCAAATGGCATTCCTTCATTTAAATATGAAACAAATATTGAAACTAGGTTTGCTAAGCCCAATAAAGAAATTAGAGTTGCCACAAAAAAACCAACTCTCATTGGAGCTGTAGAGCTTGAAAATATTAAAGAAACAAAATTATTGGTCAACTTATAAAATGAATACTGTGATTTTGAAAATTGTCTTTTCTGTCTATCATAAAATATTATTTTTTTCTTAAAACCCAAATTCATTATTTTTAATTGAATACCTTTTGAGACATCTTGATCAGACTTAATAAGATTAAACATTTTTTTTGTAACAGCCCAGTAATTGAATCCGTTACTAGGATAATCAATAATAAGTTTTGTTATAAAGTAATGAGTTATTTTAGATGATATTGTTCTAAAAAAACCTTCATTAGATGAGCTTCTAGAAGCAATAACGATGTCATTCTTTGACCTTAACTCTTTAACTATTTTACTAATTAACTCCGGTGGATCTTGAAGGTCAGCATCAAAACATACAATATAGTCACCTTTAACAAATTCAAAGCCAGCGTAAATAGCGGCTGCTTGACCAAAGTTTTTAGACAAATGGACAACAGTGACATTTTTATCTTTGGTGGATATCTTATTTAATATTGTTCCAGATCTATCAACACTCTTATCATTTACAAATATTATCTGATATTTTAAATCCTTAATCGACTTAATTGTTCTCAAAATTCTATTATATAACTTTTGTAAAGTTAATTCATTGTTATAAACGGGTATTAAAATTGAAATTTTTTTTTTTAACATATAAAATTTAAATGAAATTAAATTAAGGTATTTTATAATATGCAATTAACTTCACGTCCACTATTAAGCAAATATAAAGAGTTAGCTAGTCTATTCAAGCAAATAGATAATAATAGATGGTACTCAAATTATGGACCGCTCTACAGAAAGGCTCAAAAAAAAATAGAAAAATATTTTAATCTTAAGAATAATCGTGTGATTTTAACATCGAGTGGTCATACTTCTTTACTGGCTTGTTGTAATATTTTAAAAAAATATACTAAAAAAAAATATATAATCGTACCGTCATTTAGCTTTTACTCAAATCCACAAACAATTATTCAAGCAGGATTTGAACCTTTATTTGTTGATGTTAATTTGACAGATTTTAGTATTGATCAAAAAAAATTAGAACTATTAATAAATAAATTTAGAAATAAAATTGCAGCAATAATGTATGTGTCTCCTTTTGGTTTTCCAATTGATATTAAGAATTTAAATAATATTCAAAAAAAAAATAAATTGTTCTTAATATATGACGCGGCAGATACATTTATTAATTTACCCAAAAAATTAGATTATTCAAAAATTTTTATCACCTGTAGCTTTCACCCAACTAAAAGTTTACCTGCCAATGAATCTGGACTTATAATTTCACCCAAAAAATACTTAAAACACTTTGAAAATATTTTAAATTTTGGATTTGAAAAAAAAAATAGAAATCTATATCTCAATGGGTTTAATGGTAAGTTTTCAGAATATGATGCAGCAATTTTTTTAACAAATTTTAAAAGAATTGAATTAATTAAGAAAACATTGAAGAAGAAAAATTTGCATATATCTAAAAAATTAGCAGATATTAATAATTTATATTTTAATAAAGAGATGGGTAAAAAATGGATCACATCTAAAATATTTATGTTATCAAAAAAAAAATATTTTATGAGATTAGAAAAAGAATTCTTACATGAAGGTATTAGAATTTTTAAACCATGGGCAAAAAGACCAATGCATGAAGAAAGAATTTTTAAAAATTTTAAAAAAAGTAATCTTAAAAATACTAATATTATAAATAGAAAAGGCTTTGCGGTACCTTTTTACATTGATCAAAATTTGAAGGAAATAGATAATATGATAAAAAGAATAAATAAAATTTTTAAAAAATAATTATGTATAATAATAAAGCTATCAATCACAAAAAATTTTTTAAAAAAATAAATTTTGAAAAACTTAAAAAAGAAATTTTTTTACATGAAAAGAAGCTTAATAATAATAAATTATTCTTTGAAGGTGGTGCGGCTTTAAATTTTATTGGAGAAGAATATAAAGAGTTAAACAAAATTCTTAGACAGCTATACGAATCAAAAAAAATTTTTAGTCATTTTAAATCAGAATACATAATTAATGGATGTTCAGCTATTTCAAATAAAGAAAATTATAAAAGATCATCTGTATGGCATAGGGATGTTAGATATTTGAATGAAAAAGGTAGAGCTGAGATGATACTTTGTATAATCCCGGTAACTCCCTGTAATAAAGATAATGGTTCAACACTATTTAAACTAAAAAACAAAAAAATTATTCAAAAGGAATTGTTTCCTGGGGATATTTTGATTGCTGATGCTCGATTATTACATAGAGGTGGGGATAATAAAAAAAATAAAAACAGGATCATTATTACAATAGCATTAACACCACCCCACATAAAACCTATAATGGATTATAGTGAGATATATAATAAATTTAAAAAAAAAGAGAAGTATTTAGCGCAATTACTTGGATATAAAAGTAGGACACCAAAAACTTTAAAAGAATTCTTTCAATCAACAAAAAATAGATTTTTTCAAAAAGACCAATTAAAAACATCCATGAAATGAATTTATCAAAAAAATTAGATAAACAGATAGACAATAAATCACAAAATTATTATTCAGATTTTGACTTGATTATGCATAGTTATATGCTCCAAAAATTTAGTTCAGATTTTTCTGGAAATGATGCACTTGAATTAGGCGCTGGAAATGGAAATTTTACAATAAAGTTAAGTAAAATATTCAAAAATTTAACAGTAGTTGAGGGTTCAAGTAAAAGTATCAATAAATTAAAAAAAATAAAATTCGTAAATATCAATTTAATTCAAGGAGATCTGGAAAATCTACAAAAATTACCAATTAAACAAAAATTTGATAATATTTTTTTAATACATACGTTTGAGCATATAAACGAAAGAAAGAAGTTATTAAAAAATATTTACAAAATATTAAAAAAAAATGGAAAATTTTTTATAGTAACGCCGAATGCAAATGCAGGCTCAAGAAGGTTGGCTGTTAAAATGGGAATAATAAAAAAAACCACTTCAGTAACATGGCAAGAAAAAAAACATGGACATTTCATAACATTTAATGCACGTATGCTAGCACAAGAAGTAAAGCAATCAAGTTTCAAAATATATAAATCTGGAGGTATATTTTTTAAAGCATTAGCAAATTACCAAATTGATCTTAATCTAAAAAATAAAATTATTAATAAAAAATATCTCAATGCTTGTTATGAACTTGGTGATGAATTTCCTGAGTTGTGTTCAAGTATTTATATTATTGCTAAAAAGTAAAAATGATTGCCATTATGCAGCCTTATATATTTCCAAAATTAAGTTATTGGAAATTAATAAATTGTGTTGATACTTTTGTAATTTCAGATGACGCACAATACACTAAAGGTGGATGGATTAATAAGAACAGACTTCTTATAAATAAAGAAATAAAAAATTTCTCAATACCAATAAAACAAGATGGTCATGAAAAAAGGATAAACGAAAGATTTCTTGCTGAAAATTGGTCTAGACAAAAACAAAAGTTACTTTTTTTAATAAAAGAAAATTATAAAAATACCAATAATTTTGCAGAAATTTATTTTTTAATAAAAAAAATATTTGATTATGAAAATGTCTCTCTCTCAGATTTTTTAGTTAATTCGATTATTGAAATAAATAAGTATTTAAATATTGATACTAAAATTATTAAATCATCTTCATTAAATATGAGTAAAGAATATAAAAAAGAAAAAAAGATAATAGAAATTTGCAATGTATTATCAAAAAAAAAATATATTAATGCAATTGGTGGGCAAAAAATTTATAACAAGGATGAATTTAAAAAGTATGATATTGAATTATTATTCTTGAATTCAAATAAAAGAATAATTAATGAATCTTTCACTACAGTTAATACAGATTTATCTATTTTACACGTTATGATGTATGTAGACAAGGAAACCCTTCTTAAGGAATTAAAAAATTATGAACTTATATAAATTGAGAAAATATTAATAACTATATGTATATTATTTTTACTAATCGATATTATATTTTAGAATTTTTAAAAAAGAAAAAAAAACTTGAATTTGTCTACTGTGAAAAAAATTCCTATGCAGAAATTTACTGTAAAAAAAATACAATAAATTACAAGAATTATGTATCAAAACAAGAATCATATAAAATGTTAATTAAATCTGTTAAAAAAAAAATTATTTTAAATGGTTATAAATTTATAATACCTGAAAAAATTATAAAAAGATTTAGATACATTCCAATCAATATTCATCCAAGCTTGCTACCTGATTATAAGGGGCAACTAATAGTAAAAAAAATGTTTAAAGATAAACCTAAGAATATAGGTGCAACAGTTCATTATATAACAAAAATAGTTGATGAAGGACCCATATTAAGTCAGGCAAAAATAAAATTTGATAAAAAAATCACTAAAATTGACTTATATCAAATACTATTCAAACTTGAGGTAGTTGCTTTTAAAAAATTTTTTAATGGAAAAGTCCTAAAAGTTTTTAGTTAAATTGCTTATGATATATTGAATATCATTTGTATTATATCTCTGATCTAATGGTAAAAATATACAGTTTTGAGCCAAATCTTTTTCAAAAGAATAATTAGTATTTTTATATTTATTAATATGATCCCATAAAACAGGGGTGTAAATATTTTTTTTATTTAATTTTTTTATAATTTCGTAACCATTGTTAATTAGAAAAGGATAATAAAGTGGTCCTATTGGGTTGTTAGGTAAATTTAGCCGATTAATATTCATCAAATATTTGTGATATGTTTTGTAGTTTTGATTTCGTTTTTTTTTAATATTTTTAAAATCAGTATTAATAATGTCCTTATCTAAATATTTTGATAAATAAATATTCTCATCAATTTTTTGTTTTTTTTCGTTAGATTTAAATTGATTAAATTTTTTAGGGGATTCTAATAAATTTTTAGGAGGTGTTTTTTTTATATATCTTTTATTAATATTTTTTATATTTAAAAAACTTCCATAACCAGCATTAATAAATTTTCTTAACGATATAAAACAAGGTGAAATATTTTTTTTAAAATCAAATAATGATAGAGAATAGTCATAAATATTTTTATCGTTTTTGGTTATTTTACTTAGACCAAAATAATTTACTATGAGGACATATTCATTTTTTTTGGTTTTGATTTTTTTTTTTATATTAAAGGATCTATCTATTGCATAAAAATCATATGGGATTTTATTTTTTTTTAAAATGTCTATAATATCCTTGCAGATATAAAATGGTAAATAAATTTTTTTGGGATTTAATGTATTTAGTATTATTTGAAAGCTAGATCTTCCGTTGATTGTAAAAAATTTATTATTAATTTTATTTTTTCCAGTAAAAATTTTTTCTATAAATCCACCAAATTTCTTCATTGTGTCCTTGTTTTTATTGATTTATGTAAATAGATCCTATCTTCAAATGGATATAATGGAAACTTATGTCTTGAAAATAATACAAAATTATTTTCTAGTAAAAAACTTTCTATTTTTTTACTAGAGTATCTTTTAAACATATTGTGTGTTGTTATTTCAATTAATAGAACTTTTATTTTATTTTGCTTTATCGAAGTTAATGCTCCCTTAAGAACATTCAATTCATATCCCTCTACATCAATTTTTAAAATATCAATATTTTTTTTTTTATTAAAATAAAAATCAATAGTAGAAACTTCAACTTTATTAACTTTTTTAATCATGTTGGTGATTTTTCCAAACAATATTAATGATTTAACTTTGTAAAACAGTGAGTCTTCATTAACTACTAAAAAGGTTGAGGATCGTTCGTGGTAACCTTCATTAAAAAAAGTTTTTTTAACTTTATGACCAAGTGCTTTATTTATACATTTGACTTTATTATTATTTTTAAAATTATTTTTTAATATCTTAAAAATACTTTCCTGCGGTTCGAAACAATATATTTTTTTTATCTTTGAGAAATTTTTAAGAAATAATTTTGAATACTCACCAATATGCGCTCCAGCATCTATAATTATCTTAGGTTCAATTTGTATTAATTTTAATTTCAATAACAATTTTTTTTCATAATTTAAAACTAGTAAACTTGTTATGAACTTAATAAATCTGTATAACATTTATGTATATTTTATGTTTTTTTACAAAATAAATTTACTAAAATCGTAACAATCTAATAAATGAATTTTTTTAATTTTAAATATTTATCTAATACTAAGTATAATGAACTTAGTAAATCAAAAATCTATTTATTATATGTTTTTTATATATCGCTAGTAACATGTGCTTCACTTTTTTATTGCTATATAACAATAAAAAAATTTACCCTAGTAGACTCAAATAATGATTTGATAATTAGTCATCTGCAATTTTCATATGCAAGTTTAGTAAATAACCTAGTCAATAACTGGGAATATTCGTCTGATATTTTTGGTGTTAAATTCTTCTTAGCTAGGTTGCCAATTTTTCCTATTATCTTATCTCTTGCTATAAAAATTAGTCACAATATTTATTTTATTTTCTTTTTTAAAAACTTTATTTTATTTTCTTTATTCTTTTTATTTACTTTCCTGTCAATCAAGTATTCTAGTAAAAATTTTATATCTATAATCTTTATTTTATTTTTTTCTTTATTCATTCCATATAATCTTCATGTTGGTTTAAATATTTTTTTTGCTGATGGTATAATATATTTGATATTACCTTCTTTATTTTTAACTCTCAATTCTAATAACAAATTTAAATATTACCTTATTTCAATTTTACTTATGATTTTATATTTAACAAAAACTAGTATGATCTTAATAGTTTTTTGTTTGCCTTTTTTAATATTAATTTTAGAAACTGATTGCTTAAAAAAAAAGATTATTACAATTTTGTCAGTGGTAATAGTTGTGGTAGGCTGGGGTTCATTTGGAGTATACAAAACTGGTAAATTTCCTATATTTAAATCTACCATTACATTAAATAGTCAAAGTCTTTATTATATTAATTGTAATCCTGAATTTATTAAAAATTTTCCCTATAAATCTGTTGATATATTGCTTCCTAAATTTTTAGATTACAGTCAGTATAAAGATGAATGGCATGTATATAATGATTTTAATAATAAAATAAAAAATAGCGAGTGTGCTGCTAAAAATTCTTTCTTTAAAAACCTACCCAAAAAATTAAATTTCATATTTCTTAATATACATAAAGACAATGTGTCCCCAGATAAAGATGGAAACTTTCATAACCCTATAATTCTGAGTTATATATTTAATAAGTTTTTTTTTATTATTGCTTTTCTGATTTCGGTTATGTCAATCTTAAAAAATTATAAAAATATAATAACTTTTAAAAATTTATATAAGTATAAAATTGATATTTATTATATATCAATAGTTTCACTAAATTTATTACCACATCTTATTGCTTGGGCAACATCAAAACATCTTGTTGCTATTCAATTAACATCTATAATTTATATTTATCTAAAGTTTGAAAAAAAATTTTTTTTATATAAAAAATACTAGCTATTCTCATTAATTGCTCCTACTCATTATTAAGCCTTAATTTATAGGATAAAAAAATATATCTGTTTACTGTTCTTTTTCCTGGATTTAGGTAGAGTTGGCTAGAATCATTTAAAAAGATAAGCATAACTCTTCGTTTTACAGGGTTTAAATGGGATTTGAGTAGTTACGAAAGTTGGATCAGTCGGCCTGGTTATTCAATTAAACATATGACCCAAGCAATCGAATAAGGGGATCTTATGTCTTTTTGTTAAACTTTACTTATAACTTTATCTAAATTAAATAAGAATAATAATTTTACATGAAAGAATACG
>MDTF01000224.1_pt1 | contig 12347 bp, 11 predicted proteins | sample 811191 | NCBI WGS metagenome assembly MDTF01 (sample SAMN05326649, study PRJNA326480) | marine metagenome | isolation source: seawater | place: Southern Ocean | collected 2011
AAACTTAAGAGTTTTAGCATCACCATTAGCCAAAAAGATTGCAAAAGAAAAAAGTATTGATTTAAATTTAGTTAGTGGATCTGGAGATAACGGAAGAATTATAAAAGAGGATGTTGAAAACTATAGCCCAATTATTAGTGTTGTTAAAGATAATTTGATTTCAAATAGTTCAGAATCAGAAGTTGAAAGTTTTGAAGATATAGAAAATTCTCAAATGAGAAAAACTATTGCTAAAAGGCTTAAAGAATCTAAGTTTTCTGCACCTCATTACTATTTAAGTGTAGAATTTGAAATGGACAATGCTATTGCCTTTAGAAATCAATATAATTCACTTCCAGAAACTAAAATATCATTCAATGATATTATTGTAAAAGCTTGTGCTATAGCTTTAAAACAACATCCAAGAGTAAACTCTCAATGGTTTGAAGATAAGATGAGACTCAATAATCATGTTCATGTAGGAGTGGCCGTTGGAGTTCCTGATGGATTAGTCGTTCCAGTAATTCGTTTTGCTAATGAAAAATCAATTACTGAAATTGGAAGTTTAGTTAAAAATTATGCTTCAAAAGCGAGAGATAAAAAACTATCTCCTGACGAAATGCAGGGTAGTACATTTACAATTTCTAATTTAGGTATGTTTGGAATTGAAGAATTTACCTCAATTATTAATCAACCAAATTCTGCTATCCTTTCTGTTGGAAGTATAATAAAAAAGCCAGTTGTAAGAGATGATAAAATCACTATTGGTCATACTATAAAACTTACTTTAGCATGTGATCACAGAACTGTAGATGGGGTAACAGGCTCTTTGTTTTTACAAACTTTAAAAGGTTTTATAGAAAATCCAGTTACTATGTTAGTTTAGAATAATTATTTTATGAAAAACGTTATTATTACAGGCTCGAGTAGAGGTATAGGATTTGAATTAGTTAATTTATTTAGTCAAAACAATTATAATGTAATTGCCCTTTCAAGAAATGTTTCTTCAATCTCTAAATTAAATTTGAATAATGTATCAACCTTTAGTACAGATCTTTCTGATTCTGACTCAATAAATAAAGCTGCAAAATTTATTAAAAATAAATTCAGTTCTGTTGATATTTTAATTAATAATGCCGGAAAATTAATAAACAAACCATTTATTGAAACATCCTTTGAAGACTTTAAATCAGTCTATAACGTAAATGTGTTTGGACTTGCGGAGTTGATAAGACTAATGTTACCTTCTTTTACTAATACATCACATATAATTAATATTAGTAGTATTGGGGGAATTGCAGGTTCTAGTAAGTTTCCTGGTTTATCTGCTTACTCTAGTAGTAAGGCTGCTTTAAATGTATTGACAGAAATGTTATATGAGGAATTTAAAACATCAGGTCCAGTTATAAATACACTTGCTTTAGGCGCTGTCCAAACTGAAATGCTTGAGGAAGCATTTCCTGGTTATAAAGCTCCATTATCCTCAATTGAAATGGCAAATTATATTTATGATTTTTCTATAAAAGGACATAAGTATTTTAATGGTAAAATACTACCTGTATCAATTTCAAATCCTTAATTAAGGTGATTAGCTTATTTGATTTAGTTCCTGTTAATTCTAAAGAATTTTTATCTGAGTTGATTGATAACGAAAATTTATCAATCAAAACTGTTAAAACTAGAAAAACTAAACATGGAGATTTTAGATCTTTAAAAAACGGTAAATTTCAAATTACTTTAAATCATATTGATAATAAATTTAGATTTTTAATAACTCTTATACATGAGTTGGCACATTTTAAAGTGAGTCAATCTTTTAAATATAAAGTTAATCCTCATGGGTTTGAGTGGAAACAAACCTATAAATATTTAATGTTACCATTTTTAAATAATAAAATTTTTCCTGACGATATTTTAAGCTTTTTGGCTTTACATATGATTAATCCACCGGCAACAACTGATTCTGATATTAATCTTGTTGTAGCTTTACAGAATTATGAACTAAAAGATGACAATAAAATCTTTTTATTCGAAGTTCCGTTTAATAATTCTTTTTATTATGAAGAAAACAAAAACTTTGTAAAATTAAATAAACGAAGAAAACGATATATTTGTAAAAACTGCTTAACTGGTCGAAAGTTTTTATTTTCACCAGTAGCTAGAGTTAAATTAAATTAAATAAATGAAAGTAGTAGCTGTTAGTGGATATTTTGATCCTATACATGTAGGTCACTTGGAATATTTGAAAATGTCAAAAAAACTTGGTGACAAGCTGGTTGTTATTGTAAACAATAATCATCAATGTGTTCTAAAAAAAGGCAAACCTTTTATGGATGAAAATGATAGATTAGAGATTGTAAAATCCTTAAAAATGGTAGATGAAGTATTCTTGTCTATTGATAAAGATAAAACTGTATGCGATTCTTTGGAAGCGATTAAACCTGATATCTTTGCTAATGGTGGAGATAGATCTGTTGGTGAAGTACCTGAATCTAAGATTTGTATAAAATATAATATACTAATGACAGATGGACTCGGAGATAAAATACGAAGTTCATCTGATTTGACAGGTTTAAAACAAATATAATTTATGGAAAATAAATTTAATTTTTCAGATGAAAATTCATCATTAAAAAATTCTGATAATTCAATTTCTGGTAATGCAAAAGGTTTGTTATCATCAATATTATCTTTTTTTAAAGAAATTTTAGATTTTAGAAATGAAACAGATAAAGCAGCTACTCTACGTTCTATAAAAAATGATATTTCAATAAAAGGCCCAACGGCTTGGATATTAATATGTTCAATATTTGTTGCATCAGTTGGTTTAAATGCGAACTCAATTCCTGTTGTTATTGGAGCAATGCTTATTTCTCCTCTTATGGGCCCCATTTTAGGTTTTGGATTATCTATTGCTATTAATGATTTAGAAACTCTAAAAAAATCGATTCTCAACTTCTCAGTAATGGTTATTTTAAGTGTTTTTACTGCCTATTTATTTTTTTCATTTTTTCCGCTTAGAGAAGAATCTTCAGAACTTTTATCAAGAACTAATCCTGACATTCGAGATGTATTAATTGCTTTTTTTGGAGGTTTGGCCCTTATTATAGCTAAAACAAAAAAAGGAACTATTTCAACTGTTATCTATGGTGTAGCAATAGCTACTGCGTTAATGCCCCCTTTATGCACTGTTGGATATGGACTAGCAACCGGAAAATACGATTTTGCAAGTGGTGCAATGTATTTGTTTATGATTAATACATTATATATAGTTTTAGCAACGTATTTAATAATTAAATTACTTCGGTTTCCTTTAGTAGATTATGTTAATTCTAAAAGAAGAACGCTTGTTTCTAGATTAGTTACTTTGAGTTCAATTCTAATGTTAATTCCAGCATTTTACACTTTTGTTGGAATACTATATGAAAATAAGTTCAATAATTCTATAACTGAATTTTTAGATTTTGAATTAGATGGAATTGCTAATAAAGATTATTTAATAATAAACTCCAAAACTGAATATTACATTGACGATTCCAATTATGTCTTTCCGTGGAGAGATAAGATTTCAAAACTAACATTTAATAGTTTTGGATTAGATCCAGTTTCTGAGGACATAATAGTTTTATTGAAGGCTAAAATTAATAAATACCCTCATCTTTCCAAGACTTCAATTAGTTTTAATCAGCAAAAAGTAGAAAATGATTTTAAAGAACAAAAACGTTTTTTAAGTGAGCTTAGACGTAGAGATTCCTTAGAACTTTCAAACAAAACAAAAGAAATTGAACTTTTAACAGAAAGGTTAAATAGCTTAGAGAAAATAGAATCTAAAAATATTTTATACAAAACACTTATAAAAGATATAAAATTAAATTATGATCAAATTATAGATTTTAATCTTCAAAATTTATTAGATATTAATCAAAAAGATAAAAACTCAACTTTAATTTTTTACATAAAATGGAATGAAACAATTTCTGATAATGAAATAAATAAGCAAGAGCAAAAGATCAAAAATTGGTTAACATTCAAATTAAATGATCAGTCTTTCGAACTAATTAAATTTTGATATTTTATAAATACTTTTTTACTTTTTTAAGAAGTTCTGAAGAATAAACAAAGTTTTTAACAGAATCTACATCAGTTTTTAAAATTTCTTTATTAGTTCCTTCCCAATTTTTTTCTCCTGTTACTAAAAATATAATCTTTTCTCCTATCTCAATAACTGAATTCATATCATGAGAATTTATTATTGTTGTGATATTATATTCTTTAGTAATTTCATGAATTAATTTATCAATTACAATAGCAGTTTTAGGATCTAAGCCAGAGTTTGGTTCATCACAAAATAAATATTTCGGATTCATTACAATAGCTCTTGCTATAGCAACTCTTTTTTGCATTCCTCCAGAAATTTCAGATGGAAGTTTATCAATCGCATTATTTAGTTCTACTCTTTCTATAACTGACTTTGCTTTTTCTCTTATTTCTTCTTCATTTTTGTTTGTCAGCATATTAAGTGGAAACATTACGTTTTCTAATACTGACATTGAATCAAATAAGGCACTTCCTTGAAAAACCATCCCCATTTCTCTTCTTAGTAAAGTTTTATCACTTTCATTCATCTTTATGTTAGAAATACCGTCATAAATTATTTCACCACTGTCAGGTTGGTGAAGTCCTAACAGGCATTTTAATAATACTGTTTTTCCAGATCCACTTTGTCCAATTATTAAGTTCGTTTTACCCTTCTCAAATGTTGTAGAAATATTTTGAAGAATTTCAATTCCGTCAAATGATTTTTTTATGTTTTTAACTTCGATCATTAGCTTAATAATAATTGTGTAATAACGAAATTTACTATTATGATTATAATTGAAGTCCAGACAAAAGATAATGTACTAGCTTTTCCAACCTCAAGTGCTCCACCTTTCATGTAAAATCCATGATAAGATGGTACCGTTGCTAATATAAATGCAAATAAAATTGTTTTTAAATAAGCATAACTAACGTGAAAAGGATCGAAATCCATCTGAATGCCTGAAATAAACGCTTCGCTTGGAACTCCTGCAAATGTCATTGCTACTAATCCGCCAAAAATTGAAACAAACATTGCTACAGTAATTACAAAAGGATAAAATAATAGAGCTATAATCTTAGGGAAAACTAGATAATTTAATGGATTAATTCCCATAACTTCTAATGCATCTATTTGTTCAGTTACTCTCATTGTTCCAATGCTTGAAGTAATATATGATCCAACTTTCCCAGCCATAATGATGGACATAAAAGTAGGAGCAAATTCAAGAATAACTGACTGTCTGGTTGCGAACCCTATTAAGGATTTTGATAAAAATGGACTGCTTAAATTTAATGCAGTTTGAATAGCTACAACTCCGCCAATGAAGAATGATAAAATTACTACAATTGGTATCGATTTAATTATAAGATCATTAATTTCTCTAAAAATTAATTTTCTTTGAACTTTCCATTTACTAGGTTTAAAGAACGACATTTTAATCATTAAAAAATATCTTCCAATATCATCTATATATAGCATGAATAAATTATATATCTAAAGTTAAAAATATTAAAATCAAAATAATAATTTATTTATCAGATTTTATATGTAATTGCGTTTATGTTCATTCCAGCTCCGACACTTCCAAACATAATTATATCACCTTTATGTAAAGAATGATCTTTTAGTTTAAGTTTGTTTACAAGATCGAATAATGTAGGTATAGTTGCTACTGAACTGTTTCCTAATTTGTTAATCGACATAGGTAAAACACCTTTTGGTGTTTCTAAATCATACAATTTATAGAATCTATCAACTATAGCTTCGTCCATTTTTTCATTTGCTTGATGAAGAAAAACTTTTTTAACTTCATGAATGGAGTGACTACTTAGCTCTAGACATTCTTTTAATGCTTTTGGGACTTGTACAATTGCAAATTCGTAAACCTTTCTTCCATACATTTTGATGAATTTGGTTTTTGAATTAGATTTTAAATCATATGATTTTCCAAAAAATAAATAGAAAGTTTCCTTATCGGTAAATGTGCAGGATTTGTGGGATAAAATTCCACTATTTTTTATTCTATTTTTTAATTCAACTATTGATGCGCCAGCTCCATCAGCATAAATCATCGAATCTCTGTCTTTAATGTCGTAAGTCCTTGAAAGTGTTTCTGCTCCAATTACTAAACATTTTTTTGCCATTCCGGCTTTAATAAAAGCGTATGCTTGAATAACACCTTCTATCCAACCGGGACATCCAAAAATAATATCATAACAAACACAGTTTGGATTTTTAATTCCTAAATTAAATTTAACTCTACTAGCTAAGCTTGGTAAACTGTCTGATTGTTTTGTTCCAGATTTAATATCCCCAAAATTATGAGCTACTACTATATAATCAATTGTCTCTTGATCTATGTCAGCATCTTTAATAGCTTTTTCAGCTGCAAAAAATGCTAAATCTGAAGTATTGTGATGATCTTTGGCATATCTTCTTTCTTCAATTCCTGTTATAGATTTAAACTTTTTTATTATTACTTCATTACTGACTTTAAAAGCAGTACCATCAGCATTTAAAAAATTAGTATTTAAAAAATCAGAATTTTTTTTAGTTAATAAAGGAATGTAAGAGCCAGTTCCAGTAATTTTAATGGACATATATTAGTATATTATATTACTAAGTTAAGAAAGTCATTGATAAGATTCAATTGGCTCGCATGTACAAATTAAATTCCTATCACCATAAGCATCGTCAACTCTTCTAACAGAGGGCCAAAACTTATTTTCTAACACATATGATGTTGGAAATGCTGCTTTTTGTCTAGAATAGGGGTAATTCCAATTTTCTTGTATTATCATTTTCATAGTGTGAGGAGCATTTTTTAATAAATTATTTGTTTTTGTTTCTTCACACTCATCTATTTCTTTTCTTATGAGAATCATAGCATCGCAGAATCTATTAATTTCTTCAATATTTTCACTTTCAGTTGGTTCTATCATCATAGTTCCAGGAACTGGAAAGGATACAGTTGGAGCATGAAATCCGTAATCAATTAACCTTTTTGCTATGTCCATGACTTCAATTCCATTTGATTTAAAAGGTCTGCAATCGATGATTAATTCGTGAGCTGATCTCCCTTTTTCACCAGTGTATAGTGTGTCATAATGATTTTCAATTCTGTTTTTAATATAATTGGCATTTAAAATTGCGAGTTCAGTAGATGATTTCAATCCTTTTGCACCAAGCATACATATGTAGCCATAAGAAATCACACAGGCTAGGGCTGATCCCCATGGTGCTCCAGAAATTGATTTAACACTTTCTTTAGAACTTATATTAATTACAGCATTATTTGGTAAAAATGGAACAAGATGTTTAGCTACACAAATAGGTCCAACTCCTGGTCCACCACCACCATGAGGAATAGCAAATGTTTTGTGCAAATTTAAATGACAAACATCAGCGCCTATTATATACGGATTTGTAAGCCCAACCTGAGCGTTCATATTTGCACCGTCCATATAAACCTGGCCTCCGTTTGAATGAATTGTTTTAGTAATTTCCTGAATTGAAGACTCAAAAACTCCATGAGTTGAAGGGTAAGTGATCATTAAAGCTGCTAAATTGTCCCTGTGATGATCAGCTTTTTCTTTTAATTCATCAACGTTAATATTGCCATGCTTATCAGTCCCTACAACTACTACCTTCATACCCGCCATAACAGCAGAAGCAGGGTTAGTTCCGTGAGCTGATGATGGAATCAAACAAATATTTCTATGTCCTTGTGAAATGCTTTTTAAGTAAGCTCTTATTACCATTAAGCCTGCATACTCACCCTGTGCACCTGAATTTGGTTGTAAAGATGTTCCACTAAAACCTGTTATTTCATTTAGTTGTTTTTCAAGCTTTTTTATAAGTTTTTGATATCCTCTTGCTTGATTTAAGGGAACAAATGGATGAATATTATTCCATTTGGCCCAGCTAATAGGAAGCATTTCCGAGGCTGCATTTAATTTCATTGTACAGGAACCAAGTGAAATCATAGAATGTGTTAATGACAAATCTTTTCTTTCAAGGTTTTTAATATATCTCATTAGTGCAGTTTCTGAATGATATTTATTAAATATTTCAGAATCCATAAATTTAGATTCCCTTTTTAGTTCATCTGGAAATCTATTGTTACTGTTACTTAAATCAATTTCGAAAAGATCAATATTCAACGCTTTTGCAATTGTATCAACAATTTTTTGAACATCTTTTATTGAAGTCGCCTCATTTAAAGAAATAGAAAAATATTTTTTGTCAATGTAATTAAAATTGATTTTATTTAGTTCTGCAATTTTTTTTATTTTATCTGTAGGTCCATCTAAAAGTAAAGTGTCAAAAAAATATTTATTATGTTGTTTTAACCCCATTTTGGTTAAATTATTTTCAAGTAATACTGTTTTTTTGTGAATACTAGTCGCAATTTCTTTAAGACCTTTTGGTCCATGAAAAACGCCATACATACCTGCCATAACTGCTAATAGTACTTGTGAAGTACATATGTTTGAAGTTGCTCGATCTCTTTTAATATGTTGTTCTCTTGTTTGAAGAGCCATTCTTAAAGCAGGATCATCATCAGAATCTTTTGTAAGACCTATGATTCTACCAGGAACAGATCTTTTATATTCATCTTTAGTAGCAAAATAAGCTGCATGGGGACCTCCATAACCAAGTGGAATTCCAAATCTTTGAGAGGTTCCAACTACTACATCAGCTTCAAATACAGAAGGTTTTTTCAATAAACAAAGTGAAAACAAATCTGCAGCAACTACTATTTTAATATTGTTATTTTTTGCATGAGAACAATATTTTTTAATATCTTCAATATCTCCGTGAACTCCAGGATATTGCATTAAACATGCATAAAAACTTGAATCATAATTAAACTGCTCAAAGTCACCAATTTGGATTTGAATTCCAAGAGGCTCTGCTCTGGTTTCTAATAAACTAATTGTTTGAGGAAGAGTGTTTTTAGACACAAAAAAGTTACAAACGTTATTCTTTTTTTGTTCTCTATTTCTCAAGCTAAACAACATAGTCATAGCTTCAGCAGCAGCAGTACTTTCATCCAACAAAGAAGCATTAGCTAATTGCATTCCTGTTAAATCACATATTATAGTTTGATAATTTAAAAGTGCTTCCATTCTGCCTTGAGCAATTTCTGCTTGATAAGGCGTATAAGCTGTATACCAGCTTGGGTTTTCTAAAATATTTCTTTTTATTACTGAAGGAACTATAGCTTGGTTATATCCTAATCCAATATAAGATTTATATATTTTATTTTTTTTCCCTAGTTTTTCAATATGAGATAAGTACTCGTTTTCAGATAGAGCCGGCTTAAGGTTCATTTCTTTTTTTAACCTTATATTTTCAGGAATTGTTTCAGAAATTAATTGTTCAATACTATTTAAACCAACGTATTCAAGCATGGTAGTTTTGTCCAAACTATTTATTCCTATGTGTCTATCTGCAAAATTATACATAAATCAAAAAATTATTAGCACAAAAATAATTAATATCAACATAATTAATACATAAATTTAGCACATAAATTAAAAAGTTTTTAACTTATTAAATAACCAAAAATTATACTTAGTAAATTCAGAGAAATGTTGTTTGTAAAAAACCTTTTCGATTTTTATATAAAGTCAAGTTTTCATATAGCAATATGTGTAGTTTCACTTTATTTAGTATCCATTTTTAAACTCCATATAGATGTAAATTATTACATACTAATTTGTATTTTTTCTTCAACTATTATTGTTTATAATTTTATAAAGTATGCTTCAACTTTACCATATTATTTTTTTGTACAAAATGCACCAATAAAAAAAATTCAAATATTAAGTTTTATTATCGGATTTTTTCTTTTGTATTCGTTGTTTTTTTTAAGCGTCAAAGCATTGTTTTTTGGAATTTTTCTTTTTTTAATTTGTGTATTGTATGTTTTTCCAATAAATAACTCTATTTCTAACTTCAGAAATCGAAGTAAGATTAAAATTTTTTTGGTTGCAATCTGTTGGTCTGGCTCAACTGTACTACTTCCTTTTATTGAATCAAATAGAATAGATTATAATGGTTCTATGATATTATTGTTATTTGTTCAGTTTTTTTTATTTGTAATAGTATCTACTATACCATTTGAAATAAGAGATTTAAAATATGATTCAAATGATCTTAAAACAATTCCTCAGATTTTTGGAATAAATAAATCAAAGTATTTTAGTTATCTACTTATTTTTATTTTTTTTTCTATTTCCTTTACTATTAATGGAAGAAGTATCGATTTAATTTCTGATTTATTAATATCTTTTGTTTTGATTTTTATTATTTATTTAACAAAGGAAAATCAGAAAAAGTATTTTTCAAGTTTTTGGGTAGAATCTATGCCTATCTATTGGTTAATTATTCAATTTATTTTATAGAATCGTTTAAAACCTTTTTCTTAAGATCTTCTTTAAATTTCAATATTTTATTTAAAACTTCATCATTACTGCTTCCAATAATTTTAGCAGCCAATATTCCAGCATTTTTTCCTCCATTTAGAGCAACTGTTCCAACTGGGACACCACTTGGCATTTGAAGTATAGATAAAATTGAATCCCAGCCGTCAATTGAGTTTCTAGATTTAATTGGAACACCAATCACAGGAAGTGGTGTAATTGATGCCATCATTCCGGGAAGATGTGCAGCTCCTCCAGCACCTGCTATAATGACTGAATACCCGTTTTTATGAGCATCTTTTCCATACTTCATCATTTTTTCTGGGGTTCTGTGAGCTGAAACAATATCAACATCATTTTTAATACCAAATTCATTTAAAATATCAATTGCTTCTTGCATAATTGGGAGATCAGATTTACTTCCCATTATAATACCAACTTTTGCCATAATAATTATGTTTTAACTTTAACTAATTCTTTAATTTTTTTAGCTTTTTTCAATGCACTTTCTAAATTAGAATCTAATACAGTAGCATGTCCCATTTTTCTATTAGGTTTTGTTTTACTTTTCCCATATAAATGTAGTTTAACATTATCTAGTAACATAGCTTCTTTAATCCCCTCATAAACTACCTTACCCTCGTGACCTAATTCCCCTACTAAGTTAATCATAATTGCATAAGAATCAGATTTTGATGACCCAAGTGGTAAGTCTAGTATAGAATTAATGTGTTGATCAAATTGAGAATTAATACAACTTTCGATTGAGTAATGTGCGCTATTATGTGGTCTTGGAGCTACTTCATTTATTAAAATTTGATCATCATGTGTCAGAAACATTTCAACCGCTAATAATCCAACTTGTTTAAATGACTCGGAAACTTTTAACGCTATTTTTTTAGCTTTTTTGTTTAATTCATCGCTAATTTGTGCAGGACAAAGTACGTATTCAACTTGATTTGAAACTTCATTGAACATCATTTCGACTATTGGAAAAATTTCTATTTGCCCACTTTTATTTCTAGCTATAGTAGTTGCCAATTCTTTTTTGAAAGGAATTAGATCTTCAATAATAAATTCGGTTTCTGGTAAATTTTTAAAATCTTCTTTTGATTTTAATATCTTGACTCCATAACCATCATATCCGAATTTAGTTTTTTTCCAAACACAAGGATATTTAATGCTTTCAACATCTTTTAATGATTTATAGTAATTATGATTTGCAGTGGGAATATCGTTTTTTATAAAAAAATCCTTTTGAGTTGATTTATCCTGAATGATTTTTAACGTTTTAGAATCAGGATATACATTTACACCATCTTTTTCTAACTTTTCCAGTGCATCTACATTAACATGTTCAATTTCATAAGTAACAATATCACATTTTTTTCCAAAATCATATACTGCATCAAAATTCATTAATTGACCTTTGGTGAATTCAGAACATATTTCTTTACAAGGCGAATCATCGCTTGGATCTAGAACATTAGTTTTTATACTTAATCTGGATGTTACTTGTAATAACATTTTACCTAACTGGCCTCCTCCTAAAATACCTAATGTAAAATCTGATGTAGAATAATTCATTTAAAAAGATTGTTTGACAAAAATACATTAAAATGTTATTTGGTATAAAATTATTTAACTATTGATTTTGGGGTTATATTTGTTGTCTTATATTTTTAATTACAATGATTAATTTAATATTATTTGGAAAGCCAGGTTCCGGAAAAGGCACTCAAGCAGAATTTGTTAAGATAAAATACAGTTTAATTCACATTTCTACTGGTGATTTATTTAGATATAATATCTCAAATAATACTGATTTAGGATTATTAGCAAAATCTTACATGGAT
>MDTF01009998.1_pt1 | contig 12345 bp, 15 predicted proteins | sample 811191 | NCBI WGS metagenome assembly MDTF01 (sample SAMN05326649, study PRJNA326480) | marine metagenome | isolation source: seawater | place: Southern Ocean | collected 2011
TTAACGATTGTTTCAGGTTTATCTCGTTTCATAAAAAAGAAATGATAAGTATTTTGCTTGTATATCCCCTTAAAAAGCAACTATATCACACTATTCCCCCTCTAATTTATTAAAATCTTGATTTTGAAATCAATATTAAACAACCTACTAATAGTAGAGGATAACCCTTTTATTGGGAAAAAAATATTTAATGCAGCTAAAGAAGTTAGTGGCATAGAACATATTTATATAACAGAATCTTTACAAGAAGCAACTTCTTTTCTGAATGAGACTAACTTTAAGTTAGTGATACTCGATTTGAATTTACCAGATGGAAATGGGATAGAACTATTGAAATGGCTTAAAGAAAAGAAAATAGAATCTAAAGTTTTTGTTTTTTCTGCAAGTACAGAGCTAAAAAAAATTTGTTTAAAATATGGAGCTTTTGCCTTTTTTGATAAAGCAAGAGATTTTGATGAATTAATTGAGGCACTTAAAAAAGTTTAACTAAAAAGTACTTTCTCAATAAATTAAACAAAAAAAAATACTAGACTACGGGGGTAGTTTAGTATTCTAATCTAATATATCGGGGGATATATATAATATATACTGTTAAAAGTAGTATTTGTTTTTTAGGTTATAAAGTAATTATTTATTATAATATAACCTCATTACAAATATATTTAACAAAGCAAAGATAATCAATAGGTAAATTTCTTATTTTACAATCTAAAACTAGTTTGCAACTTTAAAATACAGTATTTCAAACCTAATTATTTTTAAAACTGCTTTAAACATTCCACTTAATATGTTTAATGACATAAAGAAGAAAGGGAAAAAACAGGTGAAAAAAATCATAACATTTAAAGCATCTGATATAGATTTAACACCAGACATTGTTATTAAATTAAGACCTGAAAAATATAACCCAATCGAAGAAACTGCGATAAATGCTAATTTTTTTAAAGTAGGATGCATCATAATCTGGGGGATTGTAAATTAATAATATTATTACTTGTTTGGTTTTTGATCAACACTAAAAACCTTAATACAAATGTATTTAACAAAGCAAAGCTATACTATAGGTGGTTTTCTTAATTTACAATGTGGAATTAATTTTTTTTTAAAAACTAAAAAGAGTTAAACTACGGGGGTAGTTTAACTCTCTAATCTAAATATATTGAGGGATAGATATGTGATTTGTTTGTTTAAAATTACTATTTGTTAGATTTTTTATCTTTCATAAAATAAAGCCATTTTGTTGGTGACTTTCTTAATTTATAATGTGGGATTAGATTTAAAATTTTCTTTAATAAAAAGAGTTAAACTATGGGGGTAGTTTAACTTTTCATCTAACTATATCGGGGAATACATGTAAATCTATGTAATTAAAAGTAATATTTGTTTAATTTTAAATCAGTATCAAACATTACAATACAAATGTATTTAATAAATAAAAGTGTTTCAATAGGTGATTTTCTTAATTAAGATTATTAGGTATAAATTCTAATTAATTTATTTGCAATCACTATAATTTTCTAATGCACACTTTTAACTCTTTATATTTCTAAAAAAGATAAAAGAACTATTTTTTTAATAGTCTAGTATTAAAAGAATGGTAATACCCCAAAAAGAACAGTGTTATTTAAAGGATATAATTATAAAGCAAAAGAGCGTTAAATTATGATTACTATACTATTTTATCGTGGACTTTTGTTGGGGTATTATCGTTCCAAAGTGAAAGAATATCTGTAGCTACAGATGCTCCACTTCCTGCAGCAATTGCAAATTGACTGGGTAAACCAGCAATTGTACCACAACAATACAAGCCTTTCTTTATGAGGAAATTTTCGTTCTTTAATTGAATCCTGTCTTTTCTTGGATTTGCTTTTTTATGAGGAATAATAAATTCATTCAATCCATCAACAGTAAAGGGTTTTGAGTAATTTAAAGCAATAACTATAGTTTTAGATTGATAGCTATTCTTGTTTGTTTCTATTATGTAAATACTATTAATTTCTTTGACTGATAAAACTTTCTCATTTTCAATTTGAGAGATATGAGGATATAAAGAAGTTAATTGTTTTTTTCCTTCAATCAAGATGTCTTTTCCTAATGTTTTTGGGGATAACCCTAAAACATTATTAAACAGCGCATTTTCTAAATGAGAAGCTCTTTGATGCATAATAATTCCTATTTTTTTATGAGTAGCAAAAGGCTTATTTTTTGCAGAACCTAAAATAAGTGCACATTGCATTCCCGAAACTCCACCGCCAATTATTAAAACATTAAAAATCATTCTATATAAAAAGCATTTTTATGTTTTGAGTAAAAAGCTTTACAGAAATAGCTAATAAAATTACACCAAAAATTTTACGAATTATTTGAATTCCTGAAGGACCAATTAGACGTTCTATTTTAGAAGATGTTTTTAAAACAATGTATAAGAAAATTACATTTAAAATAACAGCTACAATTATGTTTTCTAGTTCAAATTCTGCTCTTAAAGAAAGTAATGTTGTCAAACTTCCTGGGCCAGCAATTAAAGGAAAAGCTAAAGGGAAAACAGTTGCAGTTGTAGGTGCAGAACCTGCATCATCTTTATATAGTGTGATGCCTAAAATCATTTCTAAAGCAATAAAAAATAAAATAAATGCACCGGCAACAGCAAAAGAATTGACATCAATACCAATTAAACTTAATAAACTTTGACCTAAAAATAAGAACAAAATCATAATAAAACCTGCAATAAGCGATGCTTTTTCAGATTGAATATGACCTACTTTTTTACGTAAATCAATAATAATTGGAATGTTACCAATTATATCTATAACCGCAAATAATACCATAAATGCAGTAATAATTTCTTTTAGGTTAAGGTTCATAATAATTAAATTTAATTTTTTGTAAAATTAGTCAACTAACTTTATGAATTTGTAAAAATATAGAAAAAAATAATCATATTTTTGCGGTTATGTTTCAACTAGGAAAAACAATCGTTTCAGAAGATATTATCGAAAAAGATTTTATGTGTAATTTATCTGCATGCAAGGGTGCTTGTTGTGTAAATGGTGACGCTGGAGCCCCATTAGAAAAAGAGGAAGCCAAAATTTTGGAAGAAATTTATCCGAGAGTAAAACCTTTTTTAAGAAAAGAAGGAATTGCCGTTATTGAAAAAGAAGGAGCTTGGGTTACCAATGAATGGGGCGAATTAGAAACACCTTTAATTAATGGAGCAGATTGTGCTTATGTAATTTTTGATGAAAAGAAGACAGCTCTTTGTGGCATTGAAGAAGCTTATAACCAAGGAGAAATAAGTTGGAAGAAGCCAGTTTCTTGCCATTTATATCCGATAAGAGTTAAAGATTATACTGAGTTTTCTGCAGTAAATTATCATAAATGGGAAATCTGTGATGATGCTTGTTCTTTAGGAAAAGAATTGCAAGTGCCAGTTTATAAGTTCGTAAAACAAGGTTTGGTAAGAAAATTTGGACAAAATTGGTATGACGAATTAGAAAAAGTTGCAGAAAAGCATTTAAAATAGGGGGAGTTTTTAAAAATCCCTTTTGTATCTAATGTGTTCTTTTTTTTTATCTTCATAAATAGCTTCATTTTTAGGCTTGCATATTTATTGCAAGCTTTATAAATTATAATCACAAAATCTTTTTTCTGGTAGTTTTTCTGAAAGTTGAAAACTATATATCGTTCTCATTTTAATATCTAAAAGAAATGTAATATCAGTTGCTTGTAAATTTAGCAACAGCTTTCAATGCATTTTAAAATTAGAAAGATTCAAAGTTAAATTCTATATTTATTTTGTTTCAAAGCTTTAACTATTATCGCTAATTTCTAAAAATTAAAACTTTTTATATCATAAAGGTTTAATAGCCATCTATATAAAGCTATTTCCTACAGGTTATTTTTTTGGCACATTCTTTGGTTTAACAAAGTCTTAACAGTTAAAAACTTTTTAATTATGAAAAACTTAAAAAAACAACCGTCCAAACAATTAGAAAAGTTCTCTAATATTTTTACACAATTAGGACTTGTATTGGTGCTTTTTATCGTGTACGTCACTTTTGAACACGAAACAAAGCAAAGGAATTTTGTTGTTGATAATTCGTATCAATCAGAAATTGTTTTCATTACTCAAGTGCAAGATGTAATTATTTTAAGAGAACCCAAAAATAAACCAATTATAGAACCACCTACGAATGATACATTTCTTTTAGACGAGCCAATTGAAAAAGGAGATAATAAGGTTATTGAAACGATTATTGATTTACCAAAAGATGATATTGTTCAATTAAAACCAGATGATATTATTGAAGTTGAAATACCTATTAATGACGGCCCAGAAACGGTACCCTATATAATGATACAAAATGCACCTATTTTTAAAGGTTGTGAGGGTTTATCAAAAGAAGAGAATAAAAAATGTTTTGATAAAAAAATGAAGCGATTCGTACAGCGTAATTTTGATACAGAATTAGTAAATGAAGTAGGACTGTCTTCAGGAAAATATAAAATTAAAACGCAGTTTATTATTGATAATCAAGGAAATATTGTTGATGTAAAAATTAGAGCACCCCATGTAAGATTAAAAAAAGAAACGCAACAATTAATTGAGAAGCTTCCTAAGTTTACTCCAGGTAGACAGAGTAATAAAGCGGTAAAGGTTCGGTATACATTACCTATTTCGTTTCAAGTAAATTAAAAATTTAACCCAACCTTAAGTTGGGTTTCTATTATTCCGTATTTTTGATCGTATGAAAATTAATAAATTTTTAGATGCTACTTATTTAAAGACAGCAGCTCAAGCTAATATCACAGAAGAAGAAAATCAACAAAAAGTAATTGATTTAATAAATGAAGCTATTTTATATGACTATAAATTAGTGATGATTCGTGTAAAATATATACCCTTAGCAAAAAAAATGCTATCGGCATCTAAAGCTGATTTTTTAATAGGAACTGTAATTGATTTTCCGGAAGGTGATTCATCTAAAGAAATAAAATTAGAAGAAGCCAAAAAAGCAATTATTTTAGAAGCTGACGAACTTGATTTTGTTGTGAATTACACCGCTTTTAAAGAAGGTAAAATCAATTTGATAAAAGCGGAAGTTTTTTCTGTAACTAAACTCTGTTTAGAAAATAATAAGGTTGTAAAATGGATCATAGAAGTTGCTGCCTTAACAACAGAAGAAATTATTGTAATTTCACAATTGATAAAAGGAGTTATTCTCGAAAATTTTGATGTTAGTGACGTTAAAAAAGTGTTTGTAAAATCATCCACAGGTTTTTTTAAAACCGAAAATAACAAACCAAGTGGTGCTACTTTTGAAACTATGAAGCTTATTTCTGAAAACGCGAAACCATTGCAAATAAAAGCAGCAGGTGGTGTTAAAGATTATGGTACAGCTTTAAAAATGATTTCGATAGGAGTTGATAGAATAGGAACTTCATCAGCAAAAGAAATTTGTATGAAAGAGAAAATTAATAATACAGAATATTAATAGTTTATGGATTATTTCGCACACGAAACGGCCGTTATAGATGACAATTGTACCATAGGTAAAGGCACAAAAATTTGGCATTTTAGTCATATTATGTCTAATTGTATTATTGGCGAATCTTGTAATTTGGGACAAAATGTAGTCATTTCTCCTGAAGTTGTTTTAGGAAAAAATGTAAAAGTACAAAACAACGTTTCTATTTATACAGGCGTTATTTGTGAAGACAATGTTTTTTTAGGACCATCTATGGTCTTTACAAATGTTATAAATCCAAGAAGTGCTGTCATTAGAAAAGATGAATATTTAAAAACGATTGTGAGAAAAGGCGCAAGTATTGGTGCTAACGCAACGATTGTTTGTGGAAACGATATTGGTGAATTCGCTTTTATCGGAGCAGGAGCTGTTGTTACAAAAGAAGTTTTGCCGTTTGCTTTGGTTGTTGGAAATCCGTCAAAACAAATAGGTTGGGTTAGCGAATTCGGACATAGATTAGATTTTAGTGAACGAGGTTTTGCAACTTGTAAAGAAAGTGAACAAGCATACCAATTGAAGGATAATAGCGTGACTAAATTATAGATATAAAAAGTAGTATAAAGAGTATGAAAACGGAAGAAAGTATTTTTTTTATTGATAAAACGATTCTGAAGTATCAGTTATTATCAAAAAAATATAAAAGAAATATCAATTTAATGATAGCATTATCTTTGGGTCTTTTTATTATCGAACAATTATATAATGCGGGCGAAATTATTGGGGATTTTTTATATAAGATAACTCAATAATCTTTTTAAAATTTAAAATAAAAGGCTTCTAAATTTATTAAATAAAAAGCCAGAGAATATCAATTGATATTCTCTGGCTTTTTATTTTAAAAGTGTTATTTTTTTAAGAAATTAAATAGACCTCTTTTTTAAGGGGCAGGATTAGGAATTAAGTCATGAACTGCATTTATTTCAGCAATAACTTCATCAGATAAATTAATATTTATAGAATTGATATTCTCTTTTAACTGACTCATTTTTGTAGCTCCAATAATATTACTTGTTATAAATGGCAACTGATTTATAAAAGCCAAAGACAATTCTGTAAGTGTTAAATTATTTTTCTCAGCGATTTCTAAATATTTTAGAACAGCAGCATCAGAACCTTCATTTCGGTATCTCGCAATAAACCTTGGAAACAAAGTTCCTCTTGCGCCTTCGGGTAAATTACCTTTTAAATATTTTCCCGACAAAACACCTTGTGCTAGCGGCGAATATGCTAATAAACCAATATTTTCTCTCATAGAAACTTCAGACATTCCAACTTCATAACCTCTATGAATTAAAGAATAGGAATTCTGAATTGTTATAGGTCTTGGTAAATTATATTGATCTGAAGCTTGTAGATATTTCATAGTTCCCCAAGGTGTTTCGTTAGACAAACCGATATGTTTTATCTTTCCTTGTTTAATGAAACCGTTTAAAGTTTCTAAAATTTCTAGATGATTTTCTGCTTCTTTGGCTGCGGTTTTAAAAGGATAATCTCTGACTCCAAAACAGTTTACACCTCTAGATGGCCAGTGTAATTGATACAGATCAATATAATCTGTTTGTAGGCGTTGTAAGCTATTTTCTATAGCTTCTGTGATACCTTTTTTACTAAAACCATTTTCTCTAATATGCGCTGTGTAAGGTCCTCCTCCAGCAATTTTACTCGCTAAAACTACTTTTTCTCGATTACCTGTTTTATGAAACCAATTTCCAATAATTCTTTCAGTTTCTGCATAGGTTTCTGGGGTTGCAGGAACAGGATATAACTCTGCTGTGTCAAAGAAATTTACACCTTGCCCTAAAGCATAATCCATTTGTTCATAAGCTTCTGCTTCTGAATTTTGGTTTCCCCAAGTCATCGTTCCTAAACAAATTTTAGAAACCTTTATATCTGTATTTGGTAATGTTGTGTATTTCATTATGTTCTGTAATTTTTTAGAAAAGAACAAAAATAAGGCTTATTTAAGACTAAATAAAGTCATAAAAAAAAGTTCTCAACCCTGAGAACTTTTTTAACATATTTTTTAAGAATCTTTATTTCAATATAGCCTCAATTCCAGGTAAAGATTTGCCCTCTAACATTTCTAGCATTGCACCACCACCCGTAGAAACATAACTTACTTTATCAGCAAAACCAAATTGTTTTACAGCGGCAACAGAATCACCACCACCAACAAGAGAAAATGCTCCGTTTTCTGTTGCTTTATCAATAGAATGTCCTAGTGCAATTGTACCTGCAGCAAAAGATTCCATTTCAAAAACACCTAAAGGGCCGTTCCATAAAATGGTTTTACACTTATTTATAACTACATCAAAATTTTCTCTAGATTTTGGTCCAGCATCAAGTCCTTGCCAACCATCAGGAATTTGATAAATATCTAAAATCTGAGTATTTGCATCGTTGCTAAAATCATCTGCAGCAATAACATCAACAGGAATATGAACTTCTACACCTTTTTCTTTTGCTTGCTTTAAAATAGTTAAAGCCAACTCCATTTTATCATCTTCACAAATAGAGTCCCCTACAGTTCCACCTTGCGCTTTTACGAATGTAAAACTCATTCCGCCACCAATAATTAAATGATCTACTTTGTCTAAAATATTTTCAATTACAGTAATTTTCGAGGATACTTTTGCGCCTCCTAAAATTGCTAAAACTGGTTTTTCAGAATTGTTTAAAACCTTATCTATACTCTCAATTTCTCTAGCTAATAAGTTCCCAAAGCAGCTGTTTTCTTCAAAAAATTGTGCAATAATTGTAGTCGATGCATGCGCTCTGTGTGCAGTTCCAAAAGCATCATTTACATAAATATCGCCTAGTTTAGCAAGTTTTTCTGCAAAAGCAACATCTCCTTTTTTCTCTTCATCATAAAAACGAAGATTTTCAAGTAATAAAATTTCTCCATTTTCTAAATTAGCGACCGCTTCTTCAGCTTTTTCACCAATACAATCCTCAACAAATTTAACATTAACACCTAAAGCCTCTTTTATTTTTGTAACAATATGTCGTAAAGAAAATTCTTCTTGTCTTCCTTTTGGACGACCTAAATGTGACATTAAAACACAACTTCCTCCATCTTCTAAAACCTTAATAATAGTAGATTTAGCAGCTTCAATTCTTGTAGCATCTGTAACTTCAAATTTATCATTTAAAGGCACATTAAAATCTACACGGATAATTGCTTTTTTATTTTTGAAATTAAAATCTTTCAGTGTTTTCATTTTTGTTGATCTATTTTTAGCAAAAATACTTTTTTATTTAGGTTTACTAAAATTGAAAACTCAAAAATTAAGATAACGTTTGCGTAAATTTATCTATTATATTTGCAGATGCTTTTCAACCAAATTATAGGTCAAGAACACATTAAGAAACATTTGCAAAAGTCTGCTGAGAACGGGAGAATTCCACACGCACAATTATTTGTAGGTAAAGAAGGCTGTGGTACTTTGCCAATGGCAATTGCGTATGCACAATTTTTATTATGTAATTTTTCTGATGATATAGACACTTGTAACATAAAATGCAACAAATTACAGCATCCAGATTTACACTTTGCATTTCCTGTAACAACAAATGATTCGGTAAAAAAACACGCTGTAAGTGATTTGTTTTTAGATGATTGGCGAGAATTTATAGCAACGCAACCTTATGGAAGCTTATTTAATTGGCTACAACATATAGGTGTCGAAAATAAACAAGGTTTAATTGGTGTTGATGAATCTGAAGCGGTTGTTAAAAAGTTAAAACTTAAAAGTTACGAGGGTGGTTTTAAAGTAATGATTATTTGGATGGCAGAAAAAATGAATATTGCTGCAGCCAACAAATTATTAAAATTGATAGAAGAGCCACCTAATAAAACAGTGTTTTTATTGATTACTGAAAACGAAGAACAGATTATAAACACCATAAGATCACGCTGTCAAGCATTACATTTTCCTACCTTAAGTGAACAGGATATTGCAAGTTCTTTGATAGTAAATAATCAAGTTGCTGATAATGAAGCTGCAAAAATCGCACATCAAGCAGAAGGAAATTATAACAAAGCATTACATTTATTACAAAATGATTCTAGTGATTTAATTTTTGAAGAATGGTTTATCGCCTGGATAAGAACAGCTTTTAGAGCCAAAGGAGATGCTTCGGTTGTCCAACAATTAATTTTGTGGTCTGATACTATTTCAAAAACAGGAAGAGAAACTCAAAAACGATTTTTAGACTATTGTTTACAATTCTTTAGGCAAGCTTTATTAACGAACTATAAGTCTGATCAGTTGGTTTTTATGGAAACAGAATCAGGTTTTAATTTGTCTAAATTTGCACCTTTTGTACATTCGGGAAACATTCTGGAAATTGAAAAAGAATTGAATGAAGCCATGTACCACATAGAAAGAAATGGAAACGCAAAAATTATTTTGTTAGATCTTTCTATGAAACTTACCCGTTTTTTACATAAAAAGGAAGGGAAGGTTTAACTATTAAAAGCAGTTAATCGAGCCACATATTTTCCAATTACATCAAATTCTAGGTTTACAACATCATTAACTTGTAAGGTTTTAAAGGTGGTATGCTCCCATGTGTAAGGAATAATTGCAACACTAAATTCATCTTGTTTAGAATTTACTACAGTTAAACTTACACCATTTACAGTAATAGAACCTTTTTCTATTGTGATGTTATTCTTACTAGATTTATAGTGAAAAGTACAGACTGTACTGCCGTTTTCGTCTTTAATGTTCTTGCAAACTCCAGTTTCATCAACATGGCCCTGTACAATATGTCCATCTAATCGGTCACCCATTTTCATGGCACGTTCCAAGTTTATAATTTCAGTATTTTTTAGCCTTCCAATATTACTTTTGTCTAAAGTTTCTTTAATTGCAGTGACAGTGTATTCGTCCTTATCAATAGCAACAACTGTTAAACAAACGCCATTATGAGCGACGCTTTGATCAATTTTTAACTCATTTGTAATGTTACTTTTAATTGTTAAATGAACATTTTCTTGCTCTTTTTTAACATTTTTTACAACACCAAGTGTTTCTATAATTCCTGTAAACATATCTCTAAAATTTGGTTACTTTTGTACACATCAAAAATAGCAATATTACAAGAGTTATATGGAAAAATCTGATAAAATAATCGTTGGAATTTCAATTGGAGATTTAAATGGGATAGGAATTGAAGTGATTTTGAAAACATTTCAAGACAAAAGAATGTTAGATTTTTGCACTCCAGTTCTTTTTGGAGCTACAAAAGTAATTTCTTATCATAAAAAAGCATTAGGTATAGAAACTCCTGTTCATGGAATTACAGCTATAGCCCAAGTAAATCATACTAAAATAAATGTTTTAAATATTTGGAAAGAGGAAGTTGCTATAGAACTTGGTAAAACAACCAAAATTTCTGGTGAATATGCAGCAAAATCTTTAGCGTCTGCCGTAGAACATTTAAGTGAGAATAAGATTGATGTTTTACTTACTGCTCCAATCAATAAAGAAAATATACAATCAGATACCTTTAATTTTCCTGGTCATACAGAGTATTTAGAGGCGAACTTAGAAGGTAAGAGTTTAATGATTTTAATGACTGATGAATTACGAATAGGCTTAATTACGGGCCATATTCCAATCGCTAAAGTCGCAGAATCTATTACTCCAGAATTGATTAAAAGTAAGATTGAAACAATGCACGAGTCATTGATGAAAGATTTTGGGATTAATAAACCTAAGATTGCTGTTTTATCTTTAAATCCACATTGTGGAGATAAAGGTGTAATCGGTAAAGAAGATGACGAAATTATTAGACCTACTATTTCAGAGATAAAAGAAACAGGAAAATTAGTTTTTGGACCATATGCAGCAGATGGTTTCTTTGGCTCTGAAACTTACAAGCAATTTGATGGCGTTTTAGCAACTTATCACGATCAAGGTTTAGCGCCTTTCAAAGCATTGTCCTTTGGAAAAGGAGTTAACTTTACAGCGGGTTTAAGTCATATTAGAACTTCACCAGATCACGGAACAGGTTATGATATTGCAGGGAAAAATACAGCAAATTCATCCTCATTTTCAGAAGCTTTGTTTACTGCAATTCAAGTTTTTAAAACTAGAAATGAGTATTTAGAGCTCACTAAAAGTCCTTTAATATAAATAAATAAATAAAGGATGTTTTTTTTTCATATAAAATATTGCAGAAATACATTTTTTTGTATATTTGCCGGCTCAATTGATGTTTGATAATGAAATACTTGAAACAGTTCGACATACAGTTTGTAGGATTAAAAGAAGGGAATCATCTGTTCGATTATACAATTGATAATAAGTTCTTTGAAGCTTTTAATTTTGATGAATATATAAGTTCATCAATAGAAGTTTCGCTAACATTCGTAAAAAAAAGCACATTACTTGAGCTGGTTTTTACTGCAGAAGGTACCGTTGAAGTTCCTTGTGATTTAACTAATGAGTTATTTCATCAAGAAGTTTCATCAGAATTACCATTAGTAGTGAATTTTGGACCAGTATATAATGATGATAATGAGGAGATTTTAATATTGCCTCATGAAGCATATGAGTTTAATGTAGCCCAGTTTATTTATGAAATGATTGTTTTAGCAGTTCCTAATAAAAGAATCCATCCAAAAGTATTAGATGGCACTATGGAATCTGAAGCAATTAACAAACTAAAAGAACTAACAATAAAAGAAGAAAACCCTGTAGTAAATACAGACCCAAGGTGGGATAAATTAAAGAATTTAATAACAGAAAAAAAGACATAAAATGGCACATCCTAAGAGAAAAATATCCAAAACAAGAAGAGATAA
>MDTF01015480.1_pt1 | contig 12345 bp, 1 predicted proteins | sample 811191 | NCBI WGS metagenome assembly MDTF01 (sample SAMN05326649, study PRJNA326480) | marine metagenome | isolation source: seawater | place: Southern Ocean | collected 2011
CAAATCGTTATTGTTGATCAAAACACACAATTTGGTTTCTTGACTAGCTACTAAATGTTTAATGCTGTATTACAACCTTTTTCGCTTTTGAATATCAATTGACATCTACCTCTGACTTTTTCGCTCAAAAATAAGCAACGTCGAAAACCTTGGTCGAAACAAACCTCTTTTCAAACTTATTTCAAACACATCTAAAATGTCTTCCGATGAAGACTCCGACATGGGATCACCATCACCACCTCAATCTGCTCGGAAATCACGTAACAATACACAAGCCATGTCTTCTCCAATGTTGCGACATCGTACAAATATGCCTCTGTCACCAAGACTAAATAAACGTGCAGCTAGTGCAATACTACGTGCACCTAAACCAGGTACTATTTTACGTTCACAATTATCACATTTAGATGACATACGTTTTCGTGTCTTGACTAAATTTCCCAGACCAACAGATTTACCACTTCCACTCAGTTCTAATTCCAGCAATGTCTCTTTAAATGGTAATATAAATCTTTCAAATAATCCAACGGTACCGGGCACACCACCTAGCAATTCAAATAACAATAGCAATAAAAACTTACCAAACAACTATGGAGAATCCAATCCACAACATTCACAAAATGCAGCTTCTCCATCGAGCATGGCTTCTCCACTCAACTCACCCACTGCTCGGTATTCTCCTTCGTCGCCTCAATTAGATCGACATAATCGAATCAATTCGAATTCCAATTCAAACGATGGTAATAGTTCTTTAAGTAATCGTGAAAATGTAATTTCACGTTCGAATAGTTTAGCATCTGGTTTAACAAAACTCAAACGTGGTTCAACAAAATTACGTATGATGGGAACTGTTTCTGAATCACCGAAAAGTCCTTCCTCTTCTTCGTCCAACACCTCTTCCACTACTAACAATACTACCCATACTACCAATACCACTACCGGTCAACCAGAAACGAAAGATGAAAACAGTCAAAAAAATGATGGGAGACGTTTTGCTAGAATAATGCAAAAACGTGCATCCCGTTTAAAAATGTTGACTGAATTGGAACGTGAAAAAAGAAAAGGTGAAACCATCAAAGCTGCTTGGAAAGAGGATCGTCGAAGACAACAAGAAGACACCGAGCAACAAACCAAGGGAAAATCTTTGTTAAATCGTATTAAAACACCATTGGAACGATTGCGTGGCGTAGTAAAAAATAACAAAACAGCATTGCAATTATCTAAAAAAGTAGATATGATGGATGAAGCCTCAAAGGCAGAAGAAGAAAGACATCGAGCAGAATTGGAAGGTTTCAAAAGCGATTTAAACATTGAGTTGTCGTCTTTAAGAACAGAAAGAGATCAACTTGCACAAAAATTACTCAAAGCAGAAAATGCTCCGGCAGAAGTGAAAAGGCAAATGACGGAAGAATTAAGAAAAATAAAAATGAAGTTAATAGAGAAACAAAAAGAATTAGAAAGACAAAGAGATGAAGTACATCGTGAACTTTCGCAAATGCATGCTGCAGAAAAACAAAAAATTGTTACTAAACATACCGAAGAATTGGAAGCAATGCATCAAGCTTTAGATATCAAAGAAAAAGAATTAATAGCACAAAAAAATTTAACGCAAGACGAATTAGCCTCGAAAGTCAACGAATTGCAAAAACAAAAAAAAGAAGTGGAACAATACTTAGAAGCACAAAAGGATGCTGCGTTAGCAGCACAAGGGCAGCAAATGTCAAAAGAACATTTACAAGAGTTACATGCTGCAGAAGCCAGATTAGCACAACGTGAACAAGAAATGCAAATGGAAAGAGATCGTTTAGAAGCAAAATTATTAATTATGCAAGATTCCAATGAAACTGAAAAAATAGAATTAAAAAAACAATTGGAAAGAATGCAAGATCAATTGTTACAAAACGAAGCAGATTTGAGATCACACAAACATGAAGTGTCTGAAGAAATTGAAGAAGAAATGAAACGAATGGCAGACATGCGTGAAAAGAAAAAAACGACAGATAATTTAGTCATGAATCGTTTGACGGATCTTTTAGGTACTGGAAATGGATTAGAACAAACTTCTTTACAAAAATTGAAAAAGGAAACTACCGATTCAAGAGCTTTGTTGTTGGGACAAGAAGATGCTAAAGAATGGATGAAAGCCAACCAAATACGGTTATTGACAGATGAGGATGGAAATTTAAATGAAAACGAAGAACATCAAAATAATACTGATGCATTGGACAACAATGACGATGATGCAGAAGATTTAATGTCAAGAGCACTTGCTGACCTTGGAGGCGGTGACGAAGCAGCGATGGCAGCAGAAGAAGAAGCAAATAAAAGAGGAGCTCCTCGTGGTTTACAAAAGAAATTAAATGGTGTTCAACGATTAAAAAATTTAGTTGCAAAAAGAATGGGTGGTTTAAATAGTTTAAATGGAGCGGCTGAACATCGAAGAAAAAAAGAAACGGAATCGATTATACAAAACGATGCAGATCGTGGCAAAATATTAAATGAATTAACTCAATTGAAACAAAAAAGAGAACGATTATTAGCTGCAACCGAAGCGCAAGGTATTGAAACTTCTTTAGGTCAACAAACCGCCTCTAAAATGTTAGCGGTAGATACTGAGATTCTCAACAAAAGCATGCGATTGGAACAATTGCAAAGAAGCAGCGAAGACGATCGTTCCAATCCACTGAAACGATTTCGTGCCTTGGTTGCAGGTAATAGAGCTAGAATTGCTGCTCTTGCAGCAGCATCCAATATGATGCGTGAAGTATTATTAGAACCGGAAAGAAAAGCACGCAAAAAAGTCATGGAAACAAGACATCATGCCGAAGAATCTGAACATCACTTAGGTGATTTAGCTAGAAGAGAAGAAATATTGCTGACTCAAGCAGCTAATCCTGAAATCTTGAGGCAAATGACACCGACAAAAAAACAAGATGCTGAATTAGAATTAACAGAAGTCAGAAACGAACGTGCGCAAGTCGAAAGAGAAGTTTTACAAATGGAAGCCAAAGCAGAAGAAGCGATTGAATCGGCAGCAGCCTTGTCTCGAATTCGAATTGAAAAGGACCACGAACCACTTCGTATGCTTCGTAGAGCTTTGGCTTCACGTTGGGAAGTAGAAATAGATGCCACTCGTTTATTGCGTCGGCAACAAAAAGAAAAGACAGAGAAATTAGAAAGTATGAGAACGGCAATAGCTGCGCAACAATCGGAAGTTCAAAAACAAAGAGTAGAATTGGAATATGAATTGACATCAGCAGAAAGAGAACGCAATGCTGAAAAAGAAGCTGCAATACTGCAACAAAAAAGAGAGAACGATGCACATGATATGGAACTACAACGAGATCGAAGAGAATTGGAATCCAGGATGCGTCGTGAAGCCTCTGAAAGTCAACATGTAGAAGCGGAAGCTGTTGTTCGAATCAAAATTGCCGATGCAATGATTGAAGGCGTTGCCGTGGCAGAACGTTTAGACGCCAATGATAGAGAAATGACTGTACTTCGACAAGAAGTAAAACTTCTCAAAGTATCTACAACAGATGAAACAGAACCAGAAATACAACACAAATTGGAAACATTGCAATCTAGTATTGAAAAATTACGAAAACAAAGGTCTCGTATGAATCAAGAAGCAAGGACATTAGAAGAAACAGCGCAACAACACGTAACAACGTATGATCGTCAATTGGAAAGTAGAATTCATTCCGAAAAAGCAAAAGTTGCACATGGCAAATCAATGATGAAAAAGGCATTGGTAGATGCCAATCCAAAACACAGAACTTACGCAGAAGCCTTGGTGGCGGAAGAAGGCAAATTAGAACGTCTGCAAGAAGAAATGATAGAAAGTGTAAGAGTTTACGAAGAAGATCAACGAAAAAGAAAAGGTTTGAATCGTCGCATTGAAAGAGAAACTTTGGATATGCATGCAACAACAGAAGCCTTGGTGTCTACTAATCCCAGTGGAAAAATGATAGCTGAAAAGATTTGGATTGAAGAAGAAAACATGGATCGTTTACATGCACGATTGGAAGAGTTAGAAGACAACGAAGACACTTCTTTACATTCTGGTACTCGTAAAAAATTGGAAGAAAGAATGTTGGAAGAAAATCAAAAATTAAAAACGTTGAGATCGAAAATGAATCAATTAATAGCATCGAATCCATCCACCAGAATGTCAGCTGCCAAACTGCATCAAATGGAAAGCAAATTAGAAAGATTGAAAGGAGATCGAATGACGATGGCACACAAAGCGATTGTACATCACAAGAAAAAGAGAGAGCTTTTGAAACAAATTGTGGGGGGCAAAGAACATGTCAATACTATGGAAAAAAAATTGTTTAATACAAATCCGGAAGCAAGAGCGGCCGCCGAAGAGTTACATCACGAAGAAGAGAAACTACTGCGTCTTCAAGCAAAACGTTCCAATCTAGTGACACAAGCCGAATCCGATCGCGAAGCACGCAAAAATTTAAGTACTTATGAACAAACTTTACGAAAAATTGAAGCTACAGAAGGTGCTATTATTGCAGAAGAAGATTTTCAAGTGAATCCTACTCATGGAGGCGACGATGAAGCCGAAGTTGCGGCGATGCATGAAGTTGAAATGAGAGTAGCTAAACAGAGACAATTGTTAGAAGAAGCACGAATGAAATTAGTTTTGCAAGCAGAAGAAGACACACGTGCTGTTCGCAAAGCGGCAGTCAAGCGACAAGAAGCCAATGAACGTGAGTTGCGTGCCAATCATTTATCTGAACTTCAAGAAATGCGAAAACAAGTCGAAACGCAAGAAAGAGAATTGGAAGAACAAAGAATATTGTTACGGGAACAAAAAAAAGCTATTGCTGTAGAAACACCACGAATGCGACAAAAACATGAATCAGAACTGCTGCAAGTTGATACGGCATTGAAAAATCGAGAAGAGGAATTGGATGAAGCTCGTCGACGTTTAGATGATCAAGCACATGCCCAACTTATTGAAGTGGAACGTCTTCAAGAAAGAGCAGCCAGTCGAATGCGTGACGAAGCAAAATTTGATGCGTTAACAACTGCACGAACAATTCGAGAACAAATGTTGGAAGGACATGCACAACAAATGGATGACGTGCGTGCCGCTTTGTTGGAAAAAGAAGAAGATCTAAAACGAAAAAATGCTATGTTAAAATTGCAGCAAGCTAGAGCTTTATCTCTTCCTTATGCACAAAGATGGGCCGCTCAACAAAGAATACGTACTATGCGGAAAAAAGTGGAGAAAGAAACTTCTGAAATTGATATTGCAAAACGTGCATTGGAAGCAGAAGCAGAAAAAGAATTGAACAACATCATGACATCGGCACAAGAAAGTTTGCGTCAACAAAGGAGAGAAATGACAGAAGCACATTTGCAAGATTTAGATCGTGCCAATGAACGATTTCGAGACAAAGAAAAAGAATTAGAAAACGAAAGAGAAACGTTACAGGTACGAATACAACAAATCGATTTAGAAACTCCTAGAATGCGCGAAATAAAAGAAAAAGAAATTGAAGAAACTCAAAATCAATTGGAAAAGGAAGAAAATGAATTAGCAGAACAACAAAAATCCGTTCAAGACGAAGCTGCCAGAAGAGTTGTTGAGGTGCAAGAAATAGAACGAGTAGAAGCAGAAGCTTTGAAAAGAACTTTAGAAAAAAGAATTCAAGAAGAATTGGGTCGACAACATTTAGAATTAGAAGAAGCAGCCGCATCGCAAAAAAAAGAAATGGATGATCAAACACAACATCTATTAAACATGAAAAAAGCACATATAGAAGCAGCTGCAAGAGGTCGAGCAGATGTGGATGCTCAAACAGTTGAGGCTTTGAAAAACGGTGCTAATGAATTGCATGAGACTAGGAGATCTGTTCTTCAAGAATTTCAAGAAAAACAAACAGATTTGAAAGAAGAACAAGAAGACAAAATAATTAATTTAGAAGAAAAAGTAGAAGATATGAAACAAGATTTAATTTCACAGCTTGAAGAGGCACAAAAAACAGGGAAAAGTCAAGATATAGAAAATGTTTCGAATGAATTGAAAGAAGTGGAAGAAGATTACATGGAACAATTGGAAGTGATTCAAAGCGAGACGGCTTCAAATGAAGCAGATGCCAGAGTAGAATTAGGTCAACGTATGGATGAATTGACAGAAGAAGCAGAGAAACAATTAGCGGGCGTAGACCAGTTGAAAAAAGAAATTGAGGAAAATATGATGGAAGAGCAACGCAAAGCCAAAGAAGAAATGCAACGTGCTTTAGAAGATGTCCGAGAAAAACACATGGCTTATGTGCATACAATGGAAGACAAATTTGCAGAAAAAGAAAGAACTCTTTTAGCAGCACATGAAAGACATACTCGTGAACAACAACGTCTCTTGCGTAAAAGAAGTTCTGGTTTACGAACTTCCATTCAAGATGCACTTCAAAGAGAAGAAGATCTTCGATTGGAACTTGAAACACCTAATGGAGATCAAAAATTCAATACAGACAGAGATGCATTGGAAACACAACTCAATTCAACTACAAGAGACCGCGAAAGGTTGGAAAAACAATTGAAATCAGCGGAAGAAAATAGTTTAGAAGTTCTCAATAATATGGAATCGACCTTCAAAAAACAAAACGAAAAATTGAACGATAAACGTTCTGTATTGGAAACATCTTTTCGTAAAAAAGAAATTGAATTTGTAGAAAGAACAGCTAAATTGGAAGAAGAAGTGGTTCAAAAGGCAGAAAATGTAAAACATCAATTGACACATAGTCTCTCGCAACGATCCATTCAATTGTCCAGAGAAAGTTTAAAATTGGAAGATGCCACCGAACGTCTAGCACAAGACATGAAATTGGCAACGCAACGACAAGATTTACAAGAAACAAAAATGTTGACGAAACATGAAATGGTGGAAGTAGGATCACAACTCCGAACAGGAAGAAAATTACCTAGTGATGAACGTGTTGCATTGGAAGAACGTCGTGGTGAATTAGAAACAACTGCCATCGAACTGGAACAACAAGAACAAATTCTGAATGAACAACAAGAAGAAAACGTTGTTCCGTTGTCACCAAGAAGAAGCGAGACTGTCGATCATCAAGATACCCCACGATTTCAAAATCCATTTGTTCCTCAGCAGCAATCCCTGCATTTGAATACATTGACAGCAAATCCTGCTGATTTTGGAATGATGAATGCATTGCAACCTTTACAAGGTGTGGGTGATCGTTTGCAATATCAACAACCTATGTCATCTCAAATGAATACATTAAAACCTATACACTTAGAAAGTGCACGATTAGATGGATTTGATCAAGATTGGGTACCAACAGAAGGTTTGATTGACGAACGTCTTCACTATCAGAAGCAACCCTTGCAAAAATCTACTGCATTATCTTCGCAAATGGGTGCATTGCAAGCACGTGGTTGGGAGGATGCTCAAATGAATGCAATGCAACCAATGCAAGGTTTAAGCGAACGTCTACAATTTCAACAACCTGTACAAGAAAACAATATGAGAAATTCGATGCGCCGTGCCATTAGTGTAGAAAGATTTGCACGACGTCCTATACATCCACAATCACAAGAGGAAGATCCATTTGCGATGACAATGGGTATGCAAGGTGATGAATCTGCACCACCGGGGGGCGAAGAAGATGATCCATTTGCAGCAGCAATGAATATGGGTGGAGATGAATCTCTGCCATTAGATGGTTCAAATCAATTTAATCCACCACAACAACAACGACAATTAATGGGTTCGATAAATGTAAGAGGAAGTACGGAAAGAATGGACGGGATGCAACCGATGCAAGATATTAGTGAACGTCTTTCACCGGCAAGAATTGCTTCTCAAATGGGGTCACTTAATACAAGAGATGGTAGTAGAAGAATGGATATAAGGCAACCAATGCAAGGTCTTGATGAACGTATGCAGTATCACCCTCCGCAACAACAACAATATCAACCACCACAACCACAAAAATCATCACAACAATCACAAGCTCAACAGTCACCTATGAGAAGTCCACAACGAAACTTCAATCAAAATATAAGGCAAGAAGACGATCCTTTTGCAGCTGCAATGAATATGCAAGGTGATGAAGCAGCTCCTCCAACTCAACAATACATGCAACAACCGCAACAACTACAACAACCGCAGCAACGGTACTCTCAACCAAGCAGTCCTACCAGAATGAACAACACATACCAACCGTCGATGCAACAGCAACAGCTGCCTCATTCATATTCAACATATCCGCAACAGCAACAACAAAATCAACCGCAGTTCTCTGCATCACAAGGTCCTGTTATGACACCAACGAGAAAACAAAAATTTCCATCAACGCAACAACAACAACAGCAGCAGTCACAACAAACACAACAATATCAACAGCCACCTTCTCATCAGCAATATAAACAATCACCACAGCAGCAATATAAACAACAACAATATCAACAGCCACCTTCTCAACAGCAATATCAACAATCACCACAGCAGCAATATAAACAACAACAATATCAAGAACAACCGCTCTCACAACAACCACTACCACAACAGCAAAACTACTTTCAACAGCAACCGTTTCAACAAAGTCCACTTCAACAATATCAACCACGACAGCAACAATATCAACCACGACAGCAACAACAGCAACAACAGCAACAACAGTACCAACAGTACCAACAACAACCGCCAGCCACAGCAGCAAACAATGATGTACAGAGGCTACGTGCCCAACTTGCAGCAGTTGAACTTGCCAAAGAATCACTCACGAGTACCATGGAACAAAAACAACAAGAAATCCATCAAGCAGGTCATCAAGCAGGTCATCAAGCAGGTCATCAAGCTGGTCATCAAGCTGGTCATCGAAAGGCACGTCTTCAAAATAGTCTCCTTGGTGCTTTGCGAACACAAGCACAACAAAGCAAACATGCCAATGAAATGGAAATATTAGCAGGAAAAATTCGACAAGCTGAAGGAAACGAACAAATGTTACAGTCCAGACTGCAACAAGCTGAAATAAATGGACAAAATGCAGCACAACAGTCACACGTCGATGGTCGACGTAAAGCACATTTACAACATTCATTAATGGGACATCTTCGTTCGACTGCCAAAGATAATATTCATCAAAATCAAGTGAATTCATTGCAATCCAGAGTTCAAGAAGCAGCAAGATTGCAACAAGAATTACAATCACAACTGGAACAAGCTCAAGTGAATGGACAAAATGCAGCACAACAGTCACACGTCGATGGTCGGCGTAAAGCACATTTACAACATTCGTTAATGGGACATCTTCGTTCGACCGCCAAAGATAATATTCATCAAAATCAAATGAATTCATTGCAATCCAGAGTTCAAGAAGCCGCACAGAAACAACAAAATTTGCAAGCAGAATTAAACCAACAAGCTTTGGAACACGCTGAACAAGATACCGTTACTCGAAGCAATGCAGCTAAAGGATTGCGTCATCTTGATCTCAAACACAAATTGATTAACGCAGCAAAACATACAGCTATTACTTCAAATTTTGCAAATAAACAAGCAAAACTTCAAGCAATCATTGAACAAGGTGAAAGAAAGAAGCAAGAATTATTAGAAAATCTAGAAATGGAACGTATTAAAGGAGAAGAAGCCGTCAAAACTGCACACGGTAAAGGTATGCGTAGAGCCGATGTCAAAAACAGAATGTTGCAGGCACTTCGAAGTCAAGCTGCAGCTGCAAAACACGAACAAGGTATCGCTGCTATGCAAGATCAAATCGATGCTGCTGAACAACAACAAAAAGCAATGCGTGTTGAAGCAGATGCCGCTTTACTTTCTGCTAGACAAGAAGGTGAACAAAAAACATCGTCAGCTGTTCGTGCTGCTAATTTAAAAAATCGTTTAATGGGACATTTAAAAAAACAAGCGTTGACTAAAAAATTTGCAAATGAAAAAGAAAAATTGGAAGCAGAAACAGAACACGCCAGAGAAGAAAAAGAACAAGTCGATGAAGTGTTAGCCAAAACACGTATTGATGCTGCAAATGCAGCACAAGAAGCTGAACTTGCCCGTAAAAAAGAAAGACAAGCACGATTAAAACTGTCTTTGAAAAATCATTTATTAAGTCAAGCACAAAAAGACAAAGATAAATTAAAAGCAGATGCATTAAAAAAAGCTGCTATTTCCGCCGCCGAACGTGCGAAATCATTAAATCAACAATTAGCAGATGTAAAAGAATTAGCAGAACTACAAGCGACAGCGGCTGCTAAAAAATTAAAACAGCAACGTGTCAAAGGTTCTTTGTTTGCTCATTTAAAAAGAGCAGCAGGAGATAATAAAAGAAAAGCCTCAAGAATGTCAGATGTACGAAAATTATTTAAAAAACATGGTACCGGTGTCTTGGACAAAGTTCGTACAGATCGCGAACGAGCTGTAGACAAACAAAAATTAGTAGCAATGAAAGAAGCCTTGGTACTTAAAGAACAAGCAGCCAAAGAAGAAGCACAACGTATCGCAGACGAACAAATGGCTAAAATTAAAGAATTGCAGCAACAACATGAAGATGTCAAGAAAAAAATGGAAGAAGATGCTAAATTAGAAGCTGAAAAATTACAACAAGAAGCCAAAGAAGCCAGATCGACCGAAGTTCGTGGATTGTGGGGCAAACATCGTGGCACTTTGTTAGGCAAAGCAAAAGCTACACGAGAAGCCAGAGAACAGAAAAGAAATTTAGAAAAATTAATGGCAGACATTGAAGAAGAAAAGCAAGAAAGTGCTAAAAAAGCTAAAGAAGCAGAAGAAAAACTGGCTGAAGAATTAGATAATCAAAAACGTGCATTGGAAGAACAAATGGAAGAAGAAAGATTACAACACGCAGCAGAAATTGAAAGCGAAGCATTAAAATTACAAGAAGATAAAAAAAATGCCATGGAAGCCTTGGAATTGTCATTGGCTGGAAAACACAAAGAAGATCAAGAAGCAGCAGTGTTGGGTGCTGTCAAAGCAGCGACCAAAAAAACGTTCAAAGGCTTATTAGGTAAACATTCCTTAAATTTAAAAAGAGTAGCCGATTTAGAAAAAAAAGAAAAAAATTTAAATTCAGCACGTAATAAATTAGAAAAACAAGAAGAAGAAGCGAAACAAGTAGCAGAGAAACAAAAGAAAACTAGATTTTCCAGCATGTTGAAACGTAGAAAAGGTGATATTGGTAGAATGTCTAAATTAACGAAAGCGCATCAAAAAACACAAGCCACTGCTAAAAAAGCAATGTCTGATTTACTAGCATTAAAAAAAGAAAAAGAAGGATCGGAAAGAAAAAATAGGTTCGCATCGATGTTTAAAAGTGCAGCACATAAAACAAAAGCAAAAAATTTAACCAGTGAAACGGAACGTCTGAAAAAGAAATGGAACGAACGTCCAGATTTGCGTAAGATGATCGAGTCGCATGGTAAATTAGTAGCTACGTTTCGTGGATTTCAATTACGTCAGCAATGGCCTGAAATATTAGAAAAACAATTAACCATGAAAAAAAATAGAAGCAATTCAGCTAATTTAATACAAAAAATTATTAGAGGTATGTTGGGTAAAAAGAAAATGGAACAGACCCGTAAATTAGCTTGGTTTGATCGACCAAAAACAGATACTGGTACTAATACGATTGGTTACGCGCATTCAACGCAACAGACACGTGCAGCTGGAGCTTTACTGTTGGGTGATTTGAATAGACAACATTCTGTTGATTCCTTAGATTCTGCAAGAGATATTGCCGAAAGAAATGGTGAATTAAGCGATGATTCAATTGATGATTTAGATATGATACCAGATGTAGTGGTTCTAAATAGAAAAAGTAGAGGTAGTAGAACCAGGAAAGAACGGTCGGTGAAAAGGAATGATGTGGGAACTGGTGTAGGCACTGGTTCTGGAAGAAGCAGTAGTCGAAATAAAAGAACAAAGGGAAAAGGAAAAGGATCACCTTTGTCTGCTTTGTATAGATATACGACATCGAAACCGATACCAGCAGAAATGACAGCATACGATCCAGAATTTCCACCAAATAGAGATGATTTGATTAATGCTGCCATTGAAACATTGATGCAGTAAACAAGGTAAGGTTTGTTATACCTAGGTATGGAGATATAATAGCAGAGTTAGACTAGGTTAGATTTGAAATACACTCTTTTAAGAAAAAAAACGAAGGTTTCAACTAGCAACTAGTTTATATGTGTACACATGTACGTGTAGTACAAACTTTAGTAGCTACTATAAATACGAAGGTACACGTACGATTGGATCCATGAGAGATTTCACCAATAATGTCAAAATTTACACATAGACCACCATACAATAAAAGCATCTTG
>MDTF01012401.1_pt1 | contig 12342 bp, 14 predicted proteins | sample 811191 | NCBI WGS metagenome assembly MDTF01 (sample SAMN05326649, study PRJNA326480) | marine metagenome | isolation source: seawater | place: Southern Ocean | collected 2011
AATAGATCGACTTTCTTTTGTAATACTTGCCAAAAATAGAGAATTATTCTATTGACCAGTATAAATTCTCGAGCTATACCACAGCGCTTATGGCAAACACAAAATCTGCAATTAAAAGAATTAGAAAAATTGCTACACAAACATTGGTTAATAAGGCTCGTAAGAGCAAATATAAGAATGCCATAAAAAAGATGAACCTTCTTCTAGAAGCGAAAAAGAAAGCTGATGCCTTAAAATTCTTACCAAAATTGAACTCTGAATTAATGAAAGTTGCGAAAACTGGAATTATAAAAAAAGCAAATGCATCAAGAAATATCTCTAGAATCACCAAAAAAATTACGGCACTATAAATAACTACTTACAGTTGTTATCCAATATTAATTTAAATATCCAAACAAAGGAATAAAACTTTTAGTAGTATTACGATATCTACATCTAGTAATTTTTTTTATTATAAATCTATAAATGATACACTCACAGATTTAAATTTTGTAAAACATTTTTTTAAATAATTAGATGCTGTGACAATAAATTTTTCAAAAAATTAATTCCCGTAAAAAACGATTCACTTGTAGATTTTATTTTTTTTTTAATTCACAAACTTTTTTATTGTATAATTTCTATTTTGCTTCTAACTGACTTTATTCCTACAAAATAATGTCTTACAAAAATATTACACAAAATATAAAAAGTAATCCTTCGGAAGGACTTGAATGGGAAATTATTCAGAAAGATATGCAAAGAAAACTTGGAAGTGATATTTATGAAAGCTGGCTTAGAAAAATAGATTTCGTGGAAGAGATGAATAATTACATCTTATTGTCAGTTTCAACAAGATTTATAAGAGATTGGATTACTTCAAGGTATTTAGATCAGATTTTGCAAATCGTCAAAACGTATAAAAAAGATCTAACTAGAATTGAGTTTAAAATTGTTGAACAAAATTCAGATGAGAATAATCAAGAAAATGACAATATTATAGAAAGAAGTGCAAATGTCTCTTTTATCAAAGATACCTACCTGCAATATAATAGAATTGACTCAAATAAAAATTTTGATAATTTTATAACTGGTACCAGTAATAAGTTGGCCTATGAAGCTTCACTAAAGGTTTCAGAAAATATTTCACATTATAACCCGCTTTATATTTATGGAGGAGTTGGAATGGGAAAAACCCACTTACTAAACTCTATCGGCATCTCATTAAAAGAAAAAAATAAAGTTATGTTTATTTCAGCTGAAAGATTTATGTATCAATTTGTAAAATCGATTAAAGCAAATGATATGGTAAAATTTAAGGAATATTTTAGGAGTACCGATATTTTAATAATAGATGACATTCAGTTTATGAATGGTAAGGAAGCTATGCAAGAAGAATTTTTTCATACCTTTAATGCCCTATTAGACAAAGGTTCTCAGATAGTAATTTCTGCTGATAGAGCGCCAAATAAACTTTCTAGAATTCAAGATAGAATTAAGTCTAGATTTGCTGGTGGTCTGGTTGTTGATATACAAAAACCTGACTATGAACTTAGGAGAAAAATTGTTAAGCAAAAAACAGAAGAGCTTAATATTTTTTATTCTAATCAAGTGAAAATATCTGATGAAATACAAAAATTTATTAGTTCTGAAATTAAGACGAGTATTAGGGAATTGGTTGGTGCCATTAATAGAGTTGTTTCTTTTTCAAGAATATATAACAAAGTTCCAAATTTATCTGAGGTTAAGGTAGTTTTAAAAGACTTATTAAATATAGGAGAAAATAAGGTTACTATTGATTTAATTCAGTCGATGGTATGTAAATTCTTTAAGATAAGTAAAAATGAGATGCTTTCCTCAAGAAGATCAAGATATCTTGTAAGACCAAGGCAAACTGCAATTTACCTAACTAAAATTTTAACATCTAAATCATTACCAGAGATAGGTAGAGAATTTTCCAATAGAGATCACACAACAATCATACATTCTGTTAAAACAATTGAAAAATTGAAGGAAAAAGACCCAGAGATGACAAACAATATAAATAACTTAAAAAATCAGATATTGTACAATAAAGAAAATGAAATTTAACGTTAATCAGCAAGATTTACAACAAGCCCTGAATTATTGTCAGGGGGTGATTGAAAAAAGAAGCACACTTCCAATTCTGTCAAATGTTTTGTTAAATGCGAGTAGTTCAAAATTAACAATTACAGCTACAGATTTAGATCTAATATTTATTCACCAAGTTAACAATGTAGAGGTGATTGAAGAAGGAAGCACAACCACTGTATCATCAACTATGTATGATATAATAAGAAAATTTTCTTCAGGAAAAAAAATTAATTTATCTTTGAAAGATAGTAGTAAGCTACATGTTGAGTCAGAAAAATCTGTTTTTAATCTAAATTGCATAAGTGCAGCAGAATTTCCTTTAACAGATGAGAATTTCAATCAAAATGAATTCTCCATAAAATCAAAACAATTATTAAAATTATTAAATAAATGTAAATTTTCATTATCAAATGATGAAACAAGACACTATTTAAGTGGAATTTTTTTTCATCAAACGCAAACCGATGATCAAAATTTTTTGACAGCAGCTGCCACAGATAGTCATAGAATGTCGATATCTAAAATTAGACTAGACAAGAAAATAGAGTTTGAACCAATTATACTTCCAAAAAAAACAATATTTCAGTTATGCTCTTTACTAGAGAGTTATGATGGCAATGTTAAGATTTCAAATCTTAAATCAAAAATAAAATTTGAATTAAATAATAGTATTTTAATATCTAAATTGATTGATGGTAAGTTCCCAAATTATATTCAAGTAATACCCAAAAATAATCAAAAAAAATTAGAAGTAGACCTAAAGTTATTTTTAGACTCAGTTGACAGAGTTGCTTCAGTTTCATTGGACAAGAAAGATGGAGTAAAATTTAATTTATCAAAAGATATTTTAAATTTATCAGTTAACAATACTAACAGTGGAGATGGAAAGGAAAGTTTAAATGTTCAATTTGATCATGATTTAGAAATCAGCTTTAACTCTAGATACTTAATAGATGTTGCATCTCAGCTTGATGGTGAAAAAATGGAAATTTTTTTTAATGATACGGGATCCCCAGCCTTAATTAAAGATCCAGGTGACTTTGATAGTATTTTTGTTGTAATGCCAATGAAGGGCTAATTAAGGGCATCTAATTCAAAATAAATATTGTCTTGTAGTTTTTGTAAAAAAACTCCTTGGTCTAGTCCAGGATCAATTGATCTCAATATTGAAATAGTCAAAATTTTATTACTTCTCTTTATTCCATTTTTGGGCCAAATATATCCTGAGTTAATTGCTATTGGCTGACATGATATTTTTAATTCTTTATAAATTCTACTAGCACCTTTTTTAAGTGGACTTCTATCTTCTGGCAACAATCTTGTACCTTGAGGAAAAATTATCAAAGGTCTATCTGATGAATTTACAAGTTTTGAAATGTCTTCAAAAAAATTTAGATTTTCCTTTGATACTTTATTTCTTCTAATTGATACTGAACCAATTTTTTTTAGATACCACCCAAATATTGGAATCATAAGTAGTTCTTTTTTTAGAATAAAAATAGGAGAATTAAAAATTGTTTGTAAAAAAAATGTTTCAAACATTGATTGATGGGAGGCTGCAATAAAAAATTTCTTATTTTTAATTATATTTTCTCTACCTTTGATAACTATTTTTATTGATAAAAAAAACTGCAAACATAATGCAGCCCAATATCCCATTATTTTTCCACCAAACAAAAGTATTTTATTTGGCAAGAAAAGAGCAGGTAAAAATATAATAGAAATAAGGGTGATTCCTAAAAAGAAGAAAAGAGAAAATAAAAAGCTTCTTATCATTGAAATCAAAAACTACATCAAATCTGTTAACTTTTGTCTTTTTTTAATAAGATTAATTTTAGACCCTTTTATTAGTATTTCGGGTGGTTTTGGCCTAACATTATAATTTGAGCTTAACGACATTCCATAAGCACCAACATCGCACATTATAATAAGATCTTTTTCGTTTAATTTTTGAAATTTTTTCAAAGTTATAAATTTATCAGTGCTTTCACATATAGGTCCAACAAACTCATAGGTTTTTTTGGAAATTTGATTTGTTTTTAATACTGGTAAAGTTTTATGTCTGGCGCCATATAAGGCTGGTCTCATTAGATCATTCATTGCAGCATCTAGAATAATAAAATCTTTTTTTTTAGTTTCTTTTATATAAATAATTTTTGAAATTAGAGAGCCTATATTTCCAACTATTGATCTACCTGGCTCAAATATAATTTTTGATTTATGGACTTTTAAAAATTTTTTTATTACAAGATTGTATTTTTTATAATTAAGCTTTCTATCATCATCTGTATACGAAATCCCCATACCGCCACCAAGATCAATAAAGTCAAATTTATGTTTACATTTTTTGATTATTTTATCAACTACTTGAAGCATTTTTTCATAAGGCTTGTAGTCCAAAACTTGACTACCAATATGGACACTTAAACATCTAAGATTAATATTTTTAGAATTTTTAGAATAGTTAACCAGTTCAAGAAATTTTTTTTTTATCTATACCGAATTTATTTTCTTTTTTACCAGTTGATATTTGACTCAATGTCTTAGCATCTGTATTGGGGTTTAATCTAATTCCTACATTTACAATTTTTCTTTTAGATTTTGCTATTTTTTCAATTTCAATAATTTCACTTTTAGATTCAGCATTTATTAATAATATTTTTTTATCAATAGCATAACTTATTTCCATTGATGTTTTACCAACCCCTGAAAAAACAATTTTTTTTGGATTTATACCAGCCTTAAGAGCCATCATTAACTCACCTATTGAAACAACATCAGCCCCCAATCCTAGTTTTTTAATTTCTCTAATTAAATTTACATTCGTGTTTGATTTAACAGCAAAGCATATAAGAGGAGAAAATGATTTAAAATTTTTCTTAAAATTTTTTATATTTTCTTTTAGCTTTTTATAAGAATAACAATAGAAAGGTGTGCCAAATTTTTCTGCTAATTTGGTTATTTTAACTTTTTCTATCGTGAAACTTTTATTAATATATTTCATTAAAGTTTGTTTATAAGGATATTGCTATTGGCAACCTTGTATTCAGGATCTCCTTTTTTTCCACAAGAAAATAGTAGAGAGCAAAATACAGAAATTAAAATTATTTTTTTAATCATTTAAACCTTTTTTGTATTTTATTATCATTTTTTTAATATTATCAAAAGATGTTCCACCGTAAGATTTTTTTGAATTTACTGAGTTTTTTAGGTCAAAAATCTTTAATATTTCGATTGTAAGTTTTGGTTCAATTTTTTTCAATTCATTAATACTTAGTTCACTTAATTTTTTCTTTTTTTTTTCAGCAAAGTTAACAATTAAAGCTGTAGTTTGGTAAGCCTTGCGGAATGGCATAGAGTGATTTTTGACTAGGTAATCTGCTAAATCTGTAGCTGTAATATATCCAGAATTTGCTAGTTCTAACATTTTAAGTTTGTTTGGACTAATATTTTTTAAAACCTCATTAAGTATTGCTATGCAATTGTTAATAGTTTCATACGATCTAAATAATATTTCTTTATCATCCTGTAGATCTTTAAAATAAGAGATTGGTAAACCTTTAAGTATAGTCAACATTGAAAATAAATTTCCGTAAGTAGAGCCAGTTTTTCCTCTTAAAAATTCTAATAAATCTGGATTTTTTTTTTGAGGCATTATTGAGGATCCTGTAACAACCTTATCAGAAAGTTTAATAAGATTAAAACCATCTGAATTCCAAATAATAAGTTCTTCAGCTATTCTTGAAATATGCATGGAGCAAACTGATACACTGTATAAAAAATCTAAAACAAAATCTCTATCTGCAACAGTATCTATTGAATTATTTGTTGGTCTTTTAAAGCCTAGTTTTTTCGATGTATAATTTCTATCAATATTAAAAGATGTACCAGTCAGAGCAGCAACACCAAGAGGGCATTCTGATAAATTTTCTAAGTTGTGAGTGAATCTTTGCTTATCTCTATTAAACATTTCCACGTAGGCCAGTAAATAATGAGCAAACGATACAGCTTGTGCATTCTTTAAATGTGTAAATCCTGGCATAATAGTTTCAATGTTTCTCTCAGAAACCTTAAGTGTAGTTTTTATAATATTGTTTAAATTTCTATTTATTTCTTTAGTTGCAGATGTGACCCACATTTTAAAGTCTGTAATTACCTGATCGTTTCTAGACCTTGCTGTATGCACATATCCCGCTTCTTCACCTATTATTTGGAATAATCTATTTTCAATATTCATATGTATATCTTCATATTTTTTATTATATTCAAATTTATTTTTTTGAATTTCTTTTTCAATTTTATTTAAGCCATAAATAATCTTATTTTTTACTTTAAAAGAAATAATTTTTTGCTTTAATAACATCTCTACATGAGCAATTGATCCTTCAATGTCTTGCTTAAAAAGTGCTTTATCAATATCTATTGAATTACCAACTTTTTGAAATAGCGTTGAGGTCTCTTTTTTAATTCTTGAGCTCCATATTGCTTTGTTGTTTTTATTTTTTACCATGATAATTAATTATACATAATTAGTATGAAATTTTTAATAATATTTATTTATTTAATAACCATCAGTTTTAGTTACGCAATAGAAAAGCCAAATATAAAAAATTTGGTTTTAATAAAAAAACCGATAACTTACCAAGATGTTATTTTTAAAGATAAAAATCAAAAAGACGTCAATTTAAGCAATTATAAAGGAAAACTACTAATAGTAAATTTTTGGGCTACATGGTGTGCTCCCTGCAGGGAAGAAATGCCCTCATTAGACAGTTTACAGTTAGATAGTAGACTTAATAATTTAAAGGTTTTCCCAGTAAATATTGGGCAAGAAGATATATCTAAATCAGAAATATTTTTTAAAGAATTAAATATTCAAAATTTAGATATTTATTTTGACTCAAAAATTACACTAGCAAAAAAATTTACTTTAAGAGGGGTGCCAACAACAATATTATTTAATAAAAAAGGGCAGGAGTTTGCTCGGATCATAGGTTCTATTGATTTTAATAACGAAGAATTTATTAATTGGTTAAAAATATATAATTAATCCTTAAAAAAATAAGCAAAAGAAACCAGAACAAGTATTGCTATAAACTGAAAAAGTACCCTGTACTGCATTAATTTATTTGAATATTTTTTACTAGTCTCTCCCCCTTTAAATAGTGTTCCAATTCCTAAAATTAATACAATAGCAACAATCATCAAAAGCACTATGCTAAAAATTTTTACTAATGTTCCAGAAATCACATTTATATTGTAGTGTGTTTTTTAAATAAAAAAACATAATAAAGCATCTATGACATTTTGCCTTACAACAACTATTATAAAACCAGAAATAGATATTCCTATTAATAATGCAGTTATTTTGCTCCATGGTTATGGTGGTGATGGTAAGGACATAAGCATGTTAACCTTAAATTGGAAAAGGTTTTTGCCAAATACTATTTTTTTGTGTCCTGATGGTCATGAAAAATGTGCAATTAATCCCTCGGGATATCAGTGGTTTGATCTAACAAAGGATGATCCTGAATATATTTTAGAAAAATCCAAAAAGGCTGAAGAAAAACTTCAAAAATTTATTAGTGAGGTAAAAACAAAATATAACCTTAAAAATTCACAAATTTGTTTATCGGGTTTCAGTCAAGGGTGCATGATGTCTATAAATTTAGGATTAATAAATAATGAAAATTTTAACTGCGTTGTAGGTTTTTCTGGTAAAATAATTAATCATAAGGATTTAACCAATAGAAAAACTTCTTCAACAAAAATGCTATTGATTCATGGGGATTTAGATAAAGTTGTTTCACCAACTTTTTTATTAGAAGCTGAAGATTTCTTAATTAGAAACAATGTTGATGTCCAAACAAAAATGATTAAAGGTTGTCAACATCATATTCCAGTTGAAGCTTCAAGCATAGGGCTAAATTATATAAAAAGTAATTTTAAGATTTAATAAAAAAACAGCTTCTAGTTATTGATAAAATAAATCATTTCAGTTAAGGTTTTCATTAATGAATTTTCTTGAACAAAATCTTTCTTTAGAAAAATGTCCAGCATTAGTTTTAAATGCTGATTATAGACCTTTAAGTTATTACCCTTTATCTTTATGGAGCTGGCAAGACTCTGTAAAATCAGTTTTTTTAGACAGGGTAACTATCATCAATAATTATGATCGAATAATAAGAAGCCCATCCTTCAATATGAAATTACCTAGCGTAATTGCATTAAAGAGTTTTATTAAGCCTCAACCTAACCCTAGCTTTACAAGATTTAATGTTTTTTTAAGAGACAAGTTTTCGTGTCAATATTGTGGAAGTGGACATGAACTGACATTTGATCATTTGTTACCAAGATCTAGAGGAGGGCAGACAAATTGGGATAATGTGGTAACAGCTTGCTCTACTTGCAATGTTAAAAAAGGAGGGAGATTACTAAAGAATTCAGATATGATTCTTACTCAAGATCCCTTTCAACCTTCTACTGAAGACTTACACAAAAATGGTAAAAATTTTCCACCAAATTTTCTTCACAAAAGTTGGATGGATTATTTATATTGGGATGTTGAATTAGAAGCGTAATTATATTTTTTCTGAAATATTAATTGCAATTTTTGATCCTGTTTTAATAATTTTATCTAAAATAGAATAAACTCCTTTTTTAGTTGCACCTTCATTATAAGCAATATCTTTATGATGTAATTCATCCTCTCTAAATTTTATAATTTTTTCTTTTAATTTTTTTTCATCTGACTCAAGTTGTTTTATTTGGTTTGCGTAATGCTCTTGAATAACCTCTTCAACTGATGCCGTGCAAAGCATTGCAGCCTTTTTTCCCAAGATAGTGGAACCAAATCCTAAGCCAACACCCAATAAGTCCCATAAAGGTAAAAGTTTTGTAGGCTTAATATTTCTTTTTTTAATCTCATTTTCAAAATATTCACAATGTTCTTTTTCATGTTCCTTCATTTCTTCAATTATTTTCTTTAAGTCTTCATTTTTAATAAAAGTATTTAATGCAAGTAATTGACCTTCATATATTTTTATAGCGCCGCGTTCACCTGCATGATCTACTCTTATAAATTCTTCAACTTTATTTTTATTTGTTTTTTTCATGATTTAAAAAAAGATTCATAGTTATACTGCTTAATATTAAAGAAATAACAATATTTATAGTCGCAAGTGATAATCCGAAGATTTTAAAAGTAACATTTTTACAACTTATAGGTCTCTCTTTTAATTCTTTTAATAGTTCCTCAGCAGTAAGAATTTTATTTGTATTATTTAGATCACAGACTAATGATTCTTTAATAAAACCCTGTTCAATTCCAAAGTGATAGAAAGATATTAGTGTTGCTAAAAAAAATATTAAACTAATAGAAATCAAAGATATTTTCTCAAATTTTTTAAAAAATAAACATAATAAAATAATTATTATCACAGAAATATATGGTACTCTCTCAATCAAGCATAAATTGCATGGTTGATGACCCAATACATACTGAATGAAATAAGCAGAAATAAGTGCAAAAATACTAAATAGTAATATTAGATTAAGAGATTTTTTATTTTTTATTAAAAACATATTATTTACTAATAAAATATATTGAACCAAAAATAAGCACAATCAAAATACCAAAAATCATAAACCATTTTCCAGCTCTATCTTCCATGAATTTACTAAAATTGTCCCCAAATCTAAAGGACAGATAGGAAACAATAAAAAATCTTAGACCCCTAGAAATTAGGCAAATGAAAAAAAATATAAATAGATTAAAGCCGATCATACCACTGGTTATTGTAAAAACTTTAAATGGTAGTGGGGTAAAACCAGCTAGAAATAATGTAGCAAGCCAAATATAGAGCCCAGTCCCTTTGGTTAGATTGTCTGTTAGACTTACAACTTTTTTTTCATATCCATAAAATTCAACAACACTCATCCCAATATCTAAGAAAGATGAGCCTATAAAATAACCTAATATCCCACCTAGTGTAGAGAACAGTGTAGCAATAAAAAAAATTTTTAGATAATCTTGTTTATTTGCAATCACCATTGGTACAATCATAACATCAGGGGGGATAGGAAAAAAAGAACTTTCAACAAATGATACAATGGCTAAAAATTTTTTGGAACTCTTATGCGCAGCGAGTTTTAGAGATTTTTGATACATTTGTTTAATCATTTTTTGGTTTTAATACAAATTAAGTTCTTATACTATTTAATTTTATAGTTATAATAATGATAATTTAGGGCGAGTGGCGGAACTGGTAGACGCGCACGACTCAAAATCGTGTTTCGTAAGAAGTGAGAGTTCGATTCTCTCTTCGCCCACCAAGATTTATGAAAATTGATAAAATTAATAATTTATTAGAACTGTTTTATCTGCAATACAGAAAACAAAATAAAGAAAGTATTTTTTTACAAAGTTTAAAAGAACCTAAAAAGGAATATTCGTGGGAAGATGTTTATATAAATATCATAAAATTATCTCAAGAAATATCAAAATATATTAAAAAAGAAGATAGATGCTTATTGATTTCAGAAAATAGGCCTGAGTGGATGATAGCAGATCTTTCAATTATGCTTTCAGGAGGAATAACAGTTCCAGCTTATACAACATATAGTGAAAGAGATTATGAATATATAATTGACGACTGTACTCCTACAATAGTTATCGTATCTGATAAAATACAGTATGAAAAAGTAAAAAATATTATTCCTAAAAAAAATTTTATCAAAAAAGTGATAGTCTTTGAACAAATAGATGACCTTAATAAAAAATTTAATTTAAACATAAACGATATCTTTAAAGAAAATATTTATAATAAAAAAAACTTCTTAGATTTGGCAATAAAAAGAAAAGACATTGCGTGCATTATTTATACATCAGGTACACAAGGTAACCCAAAAGGTGTAATGTTAAGTCATGGTGGAATAATTAATAATTGTGAGGGTGCTTATGATTTATTAAAGAGATTTGTTTCAAAAAGACCAAAATTTTTAACATGGCTTCCACTATCCCATTCTTACGAGCACACTGTCCAGTTTGTTCAAATAGTAGTAGCAGCCAGAGTATTTTATGCTGAGAACATAGATAAATTAATTAAAAATATGGAGAACTGTTCACCAGAAATAATGACAGCTGTTCCAAGGTTTTATCAAAACTTATATCAAAAAATAAATGCAACATTTGATCGAGCCACAGGACTAAAAAAAATGTTAATTAATCAAACAATCATTTTGGGGAAAAAAAAACTAAATAAACACAAATTTACTCTAAAAGAACACATCGTGAATTTTATCTGTGAAAAATTAGTTAGAAAAAAAATTAAAAAACAATTTGGAGGAAATTTAAAAGCATTTATCTCAGGAGGAGGAGCGTTAGATAAAGAAGTAGGTTCATTTTTAAACTCAATTGGTTTACCAACACTTCAAGGGTATGGTCTAACAGAAACCTCTCCAGTTGTGAGTTGCAATACAATAGATGATATTAGAGTTGAAACAGTAGGCCCTCCTTTTAAAGGAAATTTAGTTAAAATTGCTGATGATGGGGAAATACTTGTTAAGGGTGAAAATGTTATGATGGGTTATTGGAAAAACGAGGAAGAAACGAATAAAGTTTTAAAAAATGGATGGTTATTTACAGGGGATATAGGAGAGTTTGATGGTTTATTTTTGAAAATAACAGATAGAAAAAAAGATATTATTATAACTCCAGGTGGTGACAATATTTCTCCAGTTAAAATAGAAAATGATTTAAACAAATCTGATTTGATTGAACAAAGTTTAATTTATGGAGATAACAAACCATACTTAGTTAGTTTAATTGTTTTAAATTCTAAATATCGAAATATTGAAAAAGAAAAAATTCAACAAGAAGTAGAAAAAGTAAATAAAAAATTATCTAAAATAGAAAAAATTAAAAAATATATAATAATTAAAGATCAATTCACAATTGAAAATGGCATGATGACTCCAACATTAAAATTAAAAAGATATAAAATTATAAAAAAATATCAAATAGAACTCGAAAAACTTTTTTAATTTAATTTTTAAAATAGATTATTAAGCCCATAAAACGTAACTTATTTTGATAATCAAAAATTAGAATAAAAAATTTTATTTACAAAAAAATATTCAAAATTTAAGTTTAATTAAAGATTTGACATCACTTGCATAAAAAAATAAAAATAAGTTAACAACGAATCACTTTGATTCGTTTAACTTAAACAGGGAGCTAAAGATGGC
>MDTF01008407.1_pt1 | contig 12334 bp, 12 predicted proteins | sample 811191 | NCBI WGS metagenome assembly MDTF01 (sample SAMN05326649, study PRJNA326480) | marine metagenome | isolation source: seawater | place: Southern Ocean | collected 2011
TCGGTGGGGCCTCAAAGTCAGATAAAAAATTTATTGATATAATAAAGAATTACTATAGATAAGACCCATGGAAAGTATTCTTCTAACTATAAACATAATTATAGCAGTTCTTTTAGTAATAGTGATATTATTACAAAGATCTGAAGGAGGAGCGTTGGGCCTTGGTGTTTCACAGGATAATTTCACAACCTCGAGAACAGCTGGTAATTTTCTAACTAAATTCACATCAATACTTGCTGTTTTCTTTATAATTACTAGTGTGGCCTTGGTATCAATTTCACACGATGAAATTAAAGAAGTCCAATCAGTAATAGACTCGGAAAAAGAAAAAGAAGAAAACAAAAGTCTTCCACAAATACCTGAAAATCAAAAATAATCTTTGTTTTTAAAATAAAACTCACTATAATATATTTCCATGGCGCGATATATATTCGTAACTGGCGGCGTGGTTTCATCACTTGGTAAAGGTTTAACTTCAGCTTCGCTAGCTTCTTTGCTTCAGCTAAGAGGCTACAAAGTGAGAATAAGAAAACTTGATCCTTACTTAAACGTAGATCCAGGAACGATGAATCCGTTTGAGCATGGTGAGGTTTTTGTTACAGATGACGGTGCAGAAACAGATCTAGACTTAGGTCATTATGAGAGGTTCACAGATAGGCCATCTGCGAAGGAAGATAATATTACGACAGGGCAAATATATAAAGACATAATAGAAAAAGAAAGAAGAGGAGAGTACCTAGGAAGTACAGTTCAAATTATTCCTCACGTTACAAACAACATAAAAAAATTCATTTCTAACAAAGCTTCCAAAGAAGACTTTGTAATATGTGAAATCGGTGGAACAGTAGGAGATATTGAAAGCCTTCCATTCTTAGAAGCTATTAGGCAGTTTTCAAACGAAGAAGGAAAGAATAAAAGTTTATTTATTCACCTCACTTTAGTCCCTTATGTAAGCGCATCTGGAGAATTAAAAACAAAACCAACTCAACATTCAGTCAAAGAACTAAGAAGTATAGGCATTCAACCAGATATTATAATTTGTAGATCTGAAAGAAATATTCCCAAAGAAGAAAAAAGAAAAATATCTTTATTTTGTAATGTAGAGCCAGAGCATGTCATACAATCAGTTGACGTTGAATCTATTTATGAAGTTCCAATTAAATACAATGAAGAAAAACTAGATAAGAAGATTTTAAATATATTTGAGCTAAAAGAAAAAAATAAACCAAATTTAAAAATATGGAAAGATATTGTTAATAAAATAAAGTCAAAAAGAGAAAAAATTTCAATCGCTATCGTTGGAAAATACGTTGATTTAAAAGATGCATACAAATCCTTAGACGAAGCATTGATACACGGATCGCTAAGTAATAATGTAGATTTAAATACGGAATGGGTTGATTCAACTAAAATTAATAAAAAAAATGTAGTTAATATTCTCAAAAAATATAGCGCTATACTGATACCTGGAGGTTTTGGCTCGAGAGGAACTGAAGGAAAAATTGAAGCTATTTCTTACGCAAGAAAATATAAAGTTCCTTTCTTTGGAATTTGTTTTGGAATGCAAATGGCAATTATAGAGTCAGCCAGAAATATGCTTGGCATTAAAAAAGCTACCTCAAGTGAATTTGGAAATGGAGGAACTCATGTAGTTGGATTAATGCATGAATGGGTTAAAGGAAAAAATATTCAGAAGGGTAGTATAAAAAATTTGGGAGGTACAATGAGATTAGGCTCATATAGAGCCAAATTAAAAAAAAATACATTAATAAGTAAAATTTATAAATCTAATTTAATTAATGAAAGACATAGACACAGATATGAAGTAAATAAAAAATTAAAATCAAGATTAGAAAAAAAAGGGTTAATTTTTTCTGGACTTTCACCAGATGGTTCGTTACCTGAAACTATCGAGCTTAATAATCACCCATGGTTTATCGGTGTTCAGTTCCATCCTGAATTTAAGTCTAGACCTTTTGCACCACATCCTCTATTCTCATCTTTTATTAAAGCAGCAAAAAATAATTCGGAAAAAATAGATGACTAACCATAAAGTAAAGTGTGCTAATTTTGAAATAGCCAACAACAAATCTTTCACTTTAATTGCTGGGCCTTGCCAGCTTGAAAGTGAACAACATGCTTTAAACATTTCTAAGGAATTAAAAAAAATAACTACAGATTTAAAAATAAATTTAATTTACAAAACTTCTTTTGATAAAGCGAATAGAACAAGCCTTAAAGGAGAAAGAGGCATGGGTTTAGAAAAATCTTTATCAATTTTTGATAAAATCAGAAATGATGTAGGTATACCAGTCGTAACAGATGTGCACACAGCCGAGCAATGTTCAATAGTAGCTCAACATGTAGATGTTCTTCAAATACCAGCTTTTTTATGTAGACAAACAGATTTATTAATAGCCGCTGCCAAAACAGGAAAAATAATTAATGTTAAAAAAGGTCAATTCCTAGCGCCTTGGGATATGGCCAATGTAATAAAAAAACTGGAAGAGTCTGGAAATAAAAATATTTTAATAACTGAACGTGGTGCAAGCTTTGGGTACAATACTTTAGTTTCTGATATGCGTGCACTACCTATTATGGCCAAGTTTGGTTATCCAATTGTTTTTGATGCAACTCATTCTGTACAGCAACCAGGTGGTATGGGTGAAAAAAGTGGAGGTCAAAGAGAATTTGTTCCATATTTAGCAAGAGCTGCCATTGCTGTCGGTGTGGGTGCTATTTTTATGGAAACACATGAAGATCCAGATAATGCTCCTTCGGATGGACCTAACATGGTTCCATTGAGTGAAATAAAAAATCTTTTAAAACAGTTGGTATCAATCGATACACTTATTAAAAATTAATAAATGACAAATATTGTAAAGGTAGTAGGCAGACAAGTCTTTGATAGTAGAGGTAATCCTACAGTCGAGGCAGAAGTCTACTTAAACAACAACACTAAAGCCTCAGCTATTGTTCCCTCTGGAGCATCAACCGGTGCCTATGAAGCTTATGAATTAAGAGATGGAGATAAAAATTATTTTTTAGGTAAAAGTGTTCTTAATGCCGTTAAAAATATTAACACTGTAATAAATAAAAATTTAAAAAATATCAATATAGAAAATCAAAATAAAATAGATCAAATTTTATTAAATTTAGATGGCACAGAAAATAAAAAGAAGTTAGGAGCAAATGCTTTATTAGCTGTTTCTCTTGCAACATCTAGGTCAGCAGCAATGTCAAAAAAAAAAGAACTATACCAACATCTTGGAAAAAAGTTTTTATTACCAAAACCATTAATGAATATTATTAACGGAGGAGCTCATGCTGATAACAATTTAAGAATACAAGAGTTTATGGTGAGACCAGATTCTGCAAAAAATTTTATGGACGCAATAGAAAAATGTTTTTTAGTTATACAAAATTTAAAAAAAATTCTTCAATCTAAAGATTTATTAACCAATGTTGGAGATGAAGGTGGTTTTGCACCATCTATTAATTCGAACGAAGAAGCTTTAGAAATGGTAGTTGACGCAATTGAAAAATCTAAACTAAAACCAGGTAAAGACATAAATATCTGTCTAGATGTTGCAGCAAATGAGTTAATGAATGATGAAGGTCAGTATTCTCTTAATTCTTCTAAATTTATTACAGTAGAAGAAAGCGTAAATTATTATAAAAAATTAGTTTCTAAATACCCAATTAAATCAATCGAAGATCCTTTTGCTGAAAATGACTGGAATGCCTGGTCTAAACTAACAAAAGAAATAGGTAAAAAAGTTCAAATTGTTGGAGATGATTTATTTGCAACTAATTTCACTAGATTAAAAAGAGGAATTAAAGAAAAATCTGCTAACTCCATCTTAATCAAGGTAAACCAAATAGGCACATTAACAGAAACGTTAAATGTTATTGATTTGGCTAAAAAAAATAATTTTAGCACCGTTATCTCACACAGGTCCGGTGACACAGAGGACACTTTTATAGCTGATTTAGCCGTAGCTACTCAATCATCTCAAATTAAAACTGGCTCTTTAGCAAGATCAGAAAGAGTTGCAAAATATAACAGGTTACTAAGAATAGAAGAACAGCTTGGAAAATCTGCTAAAATCGCTAGAATCTAAATATGAGAATTTTTGAAATTTTAAAAACACAAAAAATATTTTTTCTTCAAACTTTTCTAATACTTTATATTGGAATTAATTTAGTTGGCGGTGAAAGAGGTCTATTTTCTTATTTTAAAAAAAAAAATTATGAACAAAAGCTTTCTACAATTAACTTTGATTTAAAAAATAAACTAGAGACTATTGAGCTTAAAAATAAACTTTTATCTGGAAACCTCGATCTTGATTATTTAGATATTTTATACCGGTCAAAGCTTAAATTTGGAAAAAAAGATGAAATTTTAATTAAGCTTAACCAATGAAACCAAGACACCCAGAAAAAATAAAAAATATAGTTAGCCCGCTTAAAAAAAAGCCTGATTGGATTAGAACTAAACTAACCAATAGTCAAATTTTTTTTAAAACAAAAGAGATTGTCAATAAAAATAAACTTACCACAGTTTGTGAGGAAGCAAACTGTCCAAACATAACTGAGTGCTGGAGTAAAAAGCACGCGACATTTATGATTATGGGTGATACCTGTACGAGAGGATGTGCTTTCTGTGACGTTAAAACAGGAAAACCATCTGCACTCGACACGATGGAGTCATTTAAAGTTTCTAAAGCAGTAAAAGAATTACAACTTAATCATGTTGTTATTACATCTGTTGACAGAGATGACCTTGAAGATGGTGGAGCTAATCATTTTAAAGAAGTGATTACTGAAGTTAAAAAAAATAATAAAAAAACCACTATAGAGGTTTTAACCCCAGATTTTTTAAAAAAAGGTAATGCATACGAAAAAGTTTTGGAGGGGAATCCAGATGTTTTTAATCACAATATAGAAACTGTACCAAGCTTATATTTAAAAGTTCGGCCTGGCTCTAGATATTTTACTTCAATTGAGTTACTTAAATCTGTAAAAATAAAAAAACCAAAAATATTTACAAAATCAGGCATTATGGTTGGGCTTGGAGAAAAAAAAGACGAAGTAGTTCAAGTGATGGATGATTTAAGGATGGCTGATGTTGATTTTTTAACAATAGGCCAGTACCTTCAGCCAACAACTAAGCATTTTCCTTTAGACAGGTATGTTCACCCAGATGAATTTAAAGAACTAAAGAACATTGCGATCTCGAAAGGTTTTTTACTTGTTTCTTCTACACCATTAACTAGATCTTCTTATCATGCAGATAGTGATTTTAAAAAACTAAAAGAAGCTAGAGACAAATCTTTAGAATGTCATCAGCATCAATAAAAAAAATAATTCATTGCAGTAAAAAAAATTTAATCGACATGGTTCTAGATATCGAAAGTTATCCTGATTTTGTTCCTTGGTGTATTGAAGGTAGAATAAATAAAAAAAAAGAATCTGACAATTTCATTGAAATAAACGCGGATCTTAAAGTAGGTAAAAAATTTATAAATGAAGTTTACTCAAGTCTAGTTTTGTATTCCAAAAAAGAGGACAGAATAACAGTAACCAATATTGAAGGGCCCTTAAAATACTTAAAAAATGATTGGAAATTTAAGGAAGTTAACAAAAATACTCAACTAGAGTTTAGTATTGACTTTGAATTAAAAAACAGTTTTTTAAACCTAATAATAAAAAATTCTTTTAATTTTGGACTAAATAAAATAGCTGATTCTTTTGAAAACAGAGCAAAAACTTTATTTAAATAAATTTTTTTATTAATTCTAAAGATTTTTTAACAGAACTTTTTCTAATACTTTCTCTTTTTTTACTTTTGAAAAAATATTTACAGACCTTTATTTTTTTATTTTTTTTAATACCTATATAAACCAAACCTACCGGCTTCTGTATTGTACCACCTTTAGGGCCTGCTATACCTGTGATTGCTAGGTTTAATTTAGCTTTTGAAATTTTAGCTAAATTTACAACCATTGCACGACAACATTCATCACTAACAGCTCCATATTTTTTTATTATTTTACGTGGTATTTTAAGGTATTTGATTTTAGCTTGATTAGAATAGGTAAATACGCCAAAGGTAAAGACTTTAGAAGCACCACCCACCGAAGTAATACTTTGAGCTAACATTCCCCCTGTACAAGATTCTGCAACAGATAAATTTATTTTTTTTTTTTTTAACCTAGAGATAATTTTTTTAATTTCTTTATCCATATTGAATAGATAAAATAATAATTAATAAAATCATAGAAGAATAGACTCCAGCAATAACATCGTCAAACATAACTCCAAATCCATTTTTCATAATATTATCTATTTTATTAATTGGATAAGGTTTGACTATATCAAAAAATCTAAACAAAACAAAAGACACAGATGTAAAAAATATAAAATTGCCAATATCATTTTCCTGAATAAAACTATAAATGGTCAATATTGGAATTGACTGACCTACAAACTCATCAATAACAATTTCTTTTGCGTCAATTTCATCGAAAGATTTATTAAATCGATCTATAGAATAGACAGAATAGACAAAAATTAAACAAACACTCAATACTAAAATTATAATATTGATTTGAAAATTATAAAAAAAAATAAAAATTAAAGAAGTAACAAAAGAAGCTACGGTACCTGGTGCATATTTTGAATTCCCAATAGCGCACATAGAAAGAAATAAAATATTTATTTTTTTAATCATATTTAATTACCGACATAATAACCTCAGCTGCTATAGCTTTTTCTTGCCCAATAACACCAAGTTTTTCTGTGGTTTTTGCTTTGATGTTTATCCTATTAGATGAAATTTCACATAAATTTGCTATATTATTAACTATCTTTTCTTTAAATTTTTTTAGTTTTGGATGTTCAGTTATAATATTAATATCAATATTATTAATTTCGTAGTCCACTTTTTTAATATCATTAATAACAATTTTAATAAGTTTAGTTGAACTTATATTTTTATATTTTTTACTTTTATCTGAAAATTTTTCTCCAATATCACCCATCTTACAAGCACCAAGTAGAGCATCTATTGTAGCATGTAAAACAGGATCACCATCTGAGTGACCAAGTGTGCCAAGCTTAGAGGGGATTTTAACTCCACCTAAATAGAGTTTTTTTCCTTTAATCAATTTATGAACATCAAAACCAATGCCAATTTTAAGGTTAGATTTATAAAAACTTTTCAGCAGATCAAAATCTTCTTTGTTAGTAATTTTAAAGTTTTTTTTCTCTCCGTTTATTAATTTAACTTTTTTAGTATTTGTAAGTAATGAATAATCATCATCATTATATTTATCTCTATATTTTTTATGTAATAAAAAAATTTCATCAAAATTAAAACATTGCGGAGTTTGAGTTAAAAAAAAATGTTTTTTTTTTTACGTTTAAAATACTATTGTTGCTCTTTTTTTCTTTTAAAGCATCTTGAAGTTTTAATATTGGGATAATAGTTTTATAATATTTTGAATTAAGGATAATTTTTTTTATTAATCCTTTAGAAAAATTTGGTCTAGCAGAGTCATGAATTAAAACTTTTCCAGAATTTTTTTGTTTAGCCAAAAAATTTAAAGCATTGAGTGTAGAGGCACTTCTGTCGTCTCCCCCTTCAACTAATTTAATATTTAGGAGATTAATTTCTTTCAAGAATTTTTTGTGTTTTTTATTGTAGACTAAAATAATTCTTTTAATCTCCTTAAATTGCTTGATTTTGTTCATCGAGATATCAATTAAAGTTTTTCCTGCTATTTTATGATATTGTTTAGGTGTACCTGAGTTAAATCTACGGCCATCACCAGCGGCAAGTAAAATAAAAGAAAATTCCATTATGTTAAACTATATTATATTTATATAAATTAAATGTTCTTTTTATATGCTAAAAAATTTTAAAAATTTTAAATCGGTTATAGCGGCTTCTTTCGTTTGTGTTTTCTTGTGTATACTTACATTTTTAGCTTTTATTAATCCAAAATTATTATTTTTTTCAAAAATTAATTTACAAGTTTTATTAATTTTAGACTTAATTTTGCTTATCATTTTTTTATTAATAATATTTAAAAAAATTTACAACTTGTATTATATGAACAAGAATAAAAAAATTGGCTCACAAACCAGTATAAAATATATTTCTCTATTCACTTTATTTACATTTATCCCTTCTTTTTTTATAGCAATATTTTCTTTATTTATTTTTAACTATGGCTTACAAAATTTTTTTAATAATGAAATTACAAAAGCTGTAAATAATTCTTACGACGTAGCAAAAAGTTACTTAGAACAAAATAAAAAAACTGTTGAATCTGACGTCTTCCTAATGAGTGTCGGACTAAATAGAGCTTCACACCTATTCTATGCTTTTCCTGAAAGATTTAAAAATATTGCACGTACTGAAAAATTACTTAGACGGGTAGACGACATTTTTTTGATAGACAGCTCTTCAAATATTATTTTTTCAGACACAAATAATAATAGCACCTTTGCCAAACCTAGTGAAAAAGAAATAAATAAAGCACTTGAAGGCATACCAGTACTTATTATCAATGAAATAGAAAGTAAGACATCTGCAATGATAAAACTAAACAACCTAATTGACACTTACTTATTCATTTCAAGAAATGTTGATCCTGAAATTATTAAATATCTTAAAGAAACTGAACAAGCAGTTAATTTTTACTATGAGGTAGAAAACAAACAATTAGGTATAAAAATAACCTTTGCAATAATTTACATCTTAGTTGTTGGTTTGCTTTTATTTATTTCAACAATTTTTGCAATTTCTTTTGCAAACAGGTTAACAAAACCTATAGTTAATTTAATTACCGCCTCTGAAAATATTAGTAAAGGTGCGTTAGATACAAAAGTTCCTGAAATTGAAACTGATGAAGAGTTTTTAAAGCTCAACAAAAATTTTAACAATATGATTGAAAGATTAAAAAAACAGCAAGATAAATTATTAACTTCTGAAAGATATGCTGCGTGGGAAACAGTAGCTAGAAAACTCGCACATGAAATAAAAAATCCATTAACTCCTATCCAGCTATCTATAGATAGACTTCAAGAAAAATTTTATAAAAAAATTTCAAATGGTCAAGATGAATTTAAAAGTTATTTATTTACAATTAATAGACAAATCAAAGATATTGAAAATTTAGTTAATGAGTTCTCAAGCTTTGCAAGAATGCCTAGTCCAATTTTCAAAAAAATTGCTATTGATTCTGTTATTGAGAGAGCTGTTTTTTTTTACAAGATGTCATCTACAAATGAAATCTTTTTTAAATCTAATAGCAAAAAACTATTTATTAATGGTGACGAAGAGCAGATTTATAGAGTATTTATAAATTTAATTAAAAATTCTGAAGACTCAATTTCTGAAAAAAAAGAGAAAAATATTGATTTTAAAGGCAAAATTACAGTGGGTATTGAAGAAAATAAAGACTATATCGCTGTTACTCAGACAGATAATGGCGTAGGTATTATAGATACCGCTAAAATAATGACACCATATTTCACAACCAAAAAAAAAGGTACAGGCTTAGGCCTTCCTATTGTTAGTAAAATTGTTAATGAACATCTAGGAGATATAGTTATAACAAATATTAATCCTGGTGTGAAAATCTTAATTACATTCCCAAAAATTAAATAAATGAAAAATGAAATTTTAGTAATTGATGACAATGCAGATATAAGATTTTTAATATGCAGTATTTTAAAAGAAAATGGTTATGCCATACGTTCTGCAGCAAATTACGAACAAGCAGTTAAAGAGATTAAGGAGAAACTACCAAGTTTGGCAATTATTGACATTAAATTAGACAAAGGTGACAAAGATGGAATTGACCTTTTAAAGTTATTAATGACTGCTGACAAGAATATACCTGCAATAATGATATCAGGCCATGCTAATGTTCAAGTAGCAGTAGAGGCAATCAGAATCGGGGCCTATGAGTTTATGGAGAAACCATTCTCATCGGAAAAACTTTTAAATTACGTGCGACGTGCATTAGAAGCATTAGATTTAAAAAATGAAAAAAATAACGCTGAAGGTAAATTGTTTCACTCTTTTGATTTTATTGGAAAAAATATTGAAGTTTTAAAAATTTTAAAAACAATAGAAAAACTTTCTATGGCGGAAAGCAGAGTATTGATAACAGGAGACACAGGGACAGGAAAAGAACTTGTTGCAAGAAAAATTCACAAAAGTTCCTCAAGATCAGAAAAACCTTTTGTAGTTTTTAATGCAATTTTGTTAAAAGAAAAAAATTATGAAAAACAATTATTTGGTGAAGAATATCTGAATGGAAATATTGATTATGGTATTTTAGAAAAAGCAAATAATGGAACTTTACTTTTAGATGAAATCTCAGAAATACCTTTTGAAATTCAATCAAATATTTTAAGAACATTGACTGATCAAAAATTTAAAAGAATTAATGGCTCTAAAGACATTTATGTGAATATTAGAATTATATCATCTACTTCAAAAGATTTAAAAAAAATGATTTTAGAAAAAAAATTTAGAGAAGACTTTTATCATAGACTAAATGTTGTTCCTATAAATCTACCAACATTACAGTCAAGGTCAGAGGATATCCCTCTATTAATAGAGTATTTTAAAATAAAAGTTTCAGAAATCAATGGAATTCCAGAAGCAAAAATAGATAGTAATAACGACCTTCTTTATAGTTATAATTGGCCAGGTAATGTTAGAGAATTGAGAAATTTAATTGAGAGAGTCACAATACTTTCAGCAAACGAAGAAACAAAAGATACAAACAAAATATTAACCGATATTTTAAATGAAAGTCCAGAATCTTTAGGTGATAATAGTCTAAATAATACTTTGTCTTATCCGTTAAAAGAAGCTCGTGAACAATTTGAAATTAATTACTTAGTAAGTCAGCTTAAAAAAAATAGTGGTAATATTTCAAAAACTGCTGACTTTATAGGGATGGAAAGATCTGCTCTTCATAGAAAATTAAAAGTTTTGGGCATTAAAGGTACAAACTAAATATGAATATTATTATATGTGGAGCCGGAAAAGTTGGTTTTTCAATCAGCAAACAGCTTTCAGCACAAGGGCACTCTATAACTGTTATTGACCAGTCTTCAGATGACATAAAAAAAATTAATGAAACTCAAGATGTGAAAGGTGTTGTTGGCAGAGCAACATTTCCCTCTGTTTTAGAAAATGCGGGGGCCGCTAAGACAGATATGATCATTGCTGTCACGAGGAACGATGAAACTAATATGATTATATGTCAATTAGCTCACAGTTTGTTTAGTATTAATAAAAAAATTGCAAGAATAAGATCTCAGGAGTTTTTAGATGGAAAATGGAGTAAATTATATAATAAATCTAATTTACCTATCGATGTAATTATTTCACCAGAGGTTGAGGTTGCTAAATCACTTTTTAGAAAGCTTGAAGCGCCAGGAGCTTTGGACAACGTACCTTTTGCTAATGATAAGATTAAAGTTTTAGAAATTTTAGTAAATAAAAATTGTCCTGTTATAGGCACGCCTTTAAAAAATCTAACTTTAAAATTTCCAGACTTAAGATCAAATATTCTTGGAGCAGTAAGAAAAGATAAATTTATTTTTCTTAAAAAAAATGATCAATTATTAGAAGGTGATAAAGCTTATGTTGTTGCAAGTACAGATCAACTAAATTTAATTTTAAAATCTTTTGGTCACGAGGAAAAAGCTGCAACAAAAATACTTATTGTTGGTGGAGGAAATATTGGTTTAAATTTAGCCAAACTATTAGAAGCAAATTTTGAAGGAGCTAGAGTTAAAATTATTGAAAAAAGTAAAGAAAGAGCAGAACTTTTAGCTACAGAATTAACTTCATCAATCGTAATTTGTGGTGATGCACTTGACGAAGAGATATTAAAGGAAGCAAATATAGAGGAAACAGAAACTATTTTGGCTCTAACTAATGATGATGAAGATAATATTATGGCTTGTGTGTTAGCCGAAAAATATAGTGCTAACAAACGTACAATAGCCATAGTAAATAAATCTAATTATAGTTTGTTACAAAAATCTTTAAATATTGATGATCTTGTAGACCCACGTATGACAACAGTTTCTAGAATAATGGAACATGTTCACAAAGGTACAATCGAAACTGTTTATTCATTATTAGATGGTGAATATGAATTTATAGAAGCAGAAATACTAGAAAAATCTGAACTCCTAAATAAATCTATAAAAGATTCTAATCTACCTGAACATATAAGAATTGGAGCTGTTCTAAGAGCCCAAAAAGTAATTATACCAAGATCTGATTTCA
>MDTF01000121.1_pt1 | contig 12333 bp, 10 predicted proteins | sample 811191 | NCBI WGS metagenome assembly MDTF01 (sample SAMN05326649, study PRJNA326480) | marine metagenome | isolation source: seawater | place: Southern Ocean | collected 2011
CGAACTTTGATTATCTAGTTTGCGTTGATACTATTCACGAAACGTATATTAGGAGCTTAAAAATAAACCCTGATAAAATCAAGATTATACCCAATGGTTTTGACCCTGAAGATTTCTCTAATACTGAAGCCAAGAGAAAGCAAGACAACAGGATAAATATTGTATTTACAGGCTCACTCTACTCTAAGGCTTTATCACACCTAGAAGCTCTATATCACGTACTATTGGAAAACGAAGCACTCAAACAGGAATTCGTATTTAACTTTTACGGGTCAATACCCAAAGAAGCGCACTACTTGTTTGAAAACAACGCACTCCAGTCAACTCTAACTTTTCATGGAAAAGTGCCTTTAAAAGAGGTAGGAGAGAAAATCGTCTCTAGTGATTTAGCCATGCTATTTCTTACAGATGACCTGAATTACACCAAAAGCACTAAATTCTATGAGTACATCCACTTGCGAAAGAAAATAGCCGTGTTTTCTAAGTATGGTGAAATAAATCAATATGTCACCAATAACAGGATAGGCTATAGTATAGAGCCACATAATATTGCGGATTCTTTGAATAAAATAAAAGAAGACTTTTATAAAGGCGACCTCAATGTCCCTCAAGGTTATTCAATAGAAAAATATTCTATCCCAACACTTTTGAATGATTTAACCGCCCTACTCAATTGATGCTTTTTTACGCCCTTGATCACTTCACAACCCTACACATAGAATGCACTCGAATCTAGACCTCTTAGTCTCCATTATTATTCCTTGCTATAATTCTGAACCCTTCATAACCGAGTGTCTTGAATCATGCCAAATACAGACATATCGCCATATAGAGATTATAGTAATTGATGACGGCAGCACTGATAAATCAACAGAGGTCGTTAATCAGTTTATAGCAAAAAATTCAGACCTAAATTGTAGACTTCTTTCAAAAGAGAATAAAGGAGCTTCTTCTGCCAGGAATACAGGAATAAAAGAATCAAACGGAATTTTCATTCAATTTCTAGATGCAGATGATATTCTATTTAAGGATAAAATCCAATCTCAAATAAACCTCATCAGCGAAAATCAAAACTGTCAACTAATAGTGGGCAGCTACGAAACTGTCAATTTACAAAGCTTAAAGACTAGAAAAAGAAACTATTCCGATAATAATGATTCAAGTTGGATGGGATTATATAGAAGTGATTTAGGAAATACATGTAGTAATCTATTCAGAGCCTCATTATTTAAAGAGCAGGGTATTTCATGGAATGAGACCTTGCCCAGTTCTCAGGAATACAATCTAATGTTTGACATCTTAAAAACAACACAACAGATTATTTTTGATGCTCAAATAAATACAAGAATCATAAGAAGGGACAATAACTCCATAAGCTCTAACGAACAAAACAACCTAGCCAGAAGATTCCATCTTAGAGTAAGAATAAAAGAGTACTTACTCCTAAATGACGCCCTTACTTTTACAAATAACCAAAATGAAATCGATCAATACTTATTTGGCTTAATCAGACAAACCGCCAAATTTGACCTCTCCAAGGCAAATAGAGATTTAACTAACCACCTAAAGAAAGATTTTCGGCCAGAAAACACAGAAGTAAATACGACCAGTTATGTTCTAGCTTATAATTTACTTGGTTTTAGAGGAGCTGAGCGACTGAAAAAGTTAATGTCAAGATAACAACCCATGGCACTACGAAAGACACTAATTTACGTCATCATGCTGCTGAAAGTAATTGTCCTTGGCATTCTAGCCGCTTCAGTTTATATGTATACAGATGATGCTTTAATCATTGAAAAAATTAAAAGCAATGATTATATTGAATTGCTGGCACCAGTAGACAATCTGATTGAGCATGTAACCTATGCTAAACCCTCAGAGATTTATCACCAATGTGTGGGCAGACTCTCAGGATATATATTCCCTTATATTATCTTTAGAGCACGCTTACCCGCAAAGTCAACTGTCTTCTTACTCTTTCAGTTTCTATTGGCCTTATCGTCTGGTTATTTCTTATATCTACTCATCAGAAATAGTATTAACACATCTATTTACCTTTCGTCTTTAAGAGTAATTACATACACCTTATTCCCCTGTTCCGTGTACTGGGAATCAATAATACACCCTTACATTGTTGCTCTTTTATGTGTTGTAATTGGCTTCTATTTATTACTAAAAAGTCTAAATAATTCGTGCATTTCTCTTCTTGTTCCGTTCTACGTTCCGATGGATGAAGAGGATGTAGTATATGTAGTCGAGCCAATGAAAAAATTAATTTAATTTAAAATTCTTATGGACGAGTTAGTGAGTATTATTATTCCTGTTTTTAATAAAGCGTCTTTCTTAGATGAAACGCTCACCTCCGTCTGCGGTCAAACCTATGCTTCGTTAGAAATTATTTTAATTGATGACGCATCAACTGACGGTTCTCTGAGCGTACTAGAAAAATGGAAAGCGAAAGATTCCAGAATAAAACTTGTCCTTAATGCTGAGAATTTAGGAGGAAATAAAAGCAGAAATATAGGGATTAGCCTAGCGACAGGAAAGTACACCTTATTGTTTGATGCAGATGATCTGCTCTCTGCTTCATGTATCGAGAATAGAATAAATCAATTCGAGGAAAACTCGGATGTAGTGATTTCTTCTATGGGTGTGTTCAATCTTTCGATAGGAGATGTTAGCTCAAAACTCAATTGGATTCCAACTGACAGCAATGCCCTGATACGATTTTTAAGACATGATCTACCTTGGACTATTATGCAGCCCTTATGGAAAACTAAAACACTACAAGCCCATAGAGGTTTTGACGAGAGCTTTAAACGACTCCAAGACGTAGAACTTCATACTAGAATTTTATCCTCTGGCATTCGTATTAAAATAAACTCAGACCAAAACCCGGATTGTTTTTATAGGATTGTGGAGGGAAGACACTCTATGGATAAGTCAGAATTCTATACCCGATGGGTTCAAAGTGCATCTGCGTATTTTCAAAAGTTTAAGAGCTTACCCACTGTAAAAGCTAAGAAAGAGCTCTCAGGCACACTAATAGAGACAGCTAGCCAACTTATAATGGCTAAAAAAAATGGCCAACTCTCTCCATTGAAAACTAAAGAATTATTCAAGGTCTTAATGGAGAACACTTCTAGATCGTTTTCTACTATAATAGTCCGAATTTACTTTTCTTTCCAAAACTATATTCCTATTAGAATTAAAGGCCTAAAAAAACTGGCGCATCTGCTGGCTCATGCCAGATGATTTATAAGCACTCGATGTTCCTATAGATAATGGTTATTGGTTACTTTTGAGGAAAGATAATTTCTATTGAAACTAGCTCTCTTAACTGACGGAATCACGCCATATGTAATGGGTGGAATGCAAAGACATTCTGCCAATCTCGCTAAACACCTCACACTAGCTGGAATCGAAGTTTCACTTGTACACTGTGTTCATCATGGTGAAAACCCACCAAGCACAAAAGAAGTAAACGAAGCGCTTTTCGGACCCAAAGCTGAAGTTGAATTAAAAGAAGTAATCTGCTTAGAGTTTCCAAAAAACGGTAAAATTCCGGGACACTATATAAGAAGGTCTTACGCCTATTCTAAACTAGTCACCGATGCCTTAGATTATTCCGAAATTGACTTTATTTACGCGAAAGGGTTTTCTGCGTGGGATATCTTAAAAAGAAAAAAAAACGGAGCGACATACCCTTTGGTAGGAGTGAAATTTCATGGATATGAAATGTTTCAGATGTTGCCCTCATTCAAGCAGAAATTAGACGGAGTATTACTCCGACCTCCTACGAAATGGAATAATTTGAATGCTGACTATGTGTTTTCTTATGGAGGAAAGATTAGTGAGTTAATCAAACAATTAGGAGTCTCTGAAGAGAGAATCCTAGAATTCACTTCTGGAATAGACTCCTCTATAATTAGGAAGGAGAGGCCGCCGACTTATAAATCACCCGTAAAATTTGTATTTGTCGGAAGGTCGGAAATAAGAAAAGGGGTAAAAGAAATAAAAGACTCTATTCAACTCCTAATAGAAGCCGGTGAAAATTTCGAAGCACACTTTATAGGGCCTATAGACCCTTTCGTACAAAATGATGCTGTTATTTTTCATGGAAGTAAAAGCTCCTTAATTGAGATAACCTCTATACTGGATCAAATGGACGTTTTGCTCTGCCCTAGCCATTCAGAAGGAATGCCCAATGTAATAATAGAAGGAATGGCTCGTGAACTAGCTGTCTTAACTACAAAAGTAGGCGCCATAGAAGTTATCGTTAATGAAGAAAACGGTATTTTCTGTTTGCCAGGAAATGTACAGAGTTTAAATAACGCCATGCTCCAGTTCATTCAAATGGATCAGGAGTCTCTGACAAAACTGAAAACCAAAAGTAAGAAAATCGTGATCGAGCTATTGGCTTGGGAGAAATTAGCAGAGAGTTTAAGTAAAAAACTAATTAGCATTAAGCCTTGAGTTCTAAATCTGCAAATAGCATCTGCTTCCCAAGTCTAAACGCACTCCGCTTTATGGCTGCTCTTTTGGTGGTTATCACCCACATAGAACTTATCAAGCATCACTTAAAATACGGCCGTCATTTTTGGTCATTTTATCAGGGTTCAGGCTGGGAAACTCCTATAGCTTCGGTAATAAACAACAAGGTTCATTGGATTTCTCCACTTGTATCCACTGCTGGCCCTATTGGTGTCGTGTTTTTCTTTGTACTGAGTGGGTTTCTAATCTCCTACTTACTGCTCGCAGAGAAGGAGAAAACCGGAACCATAGGTCTAAAAGCATTCTACATGAGGAGAATTTTAAGAATTTGGCCGTTGTATTTTCTTATACTAATTCTAGGATTTTTCGTGTTTCCCCAGTTCAATTTGTTCTATATCCCACTCCAATCGGAAAGCCTTTCAAATCACTTCTGGCCTAATTTACTGCTGTATATATTCTTGGTTCCCAATCTAGCTCAGGCAATTTACCTGCACGTTCCCAACATTGGACAAGCTTGGTCAATAGGTGTCGAAGAACAATTCTATATTATTTGGCCACTACTATTTAAACTAGGAAAGAATATCCTCAACACGATTGTTTATGCCTTTCTGTTCTTTGTCTTAATCAAGGTTATCTTTCTATCTGTCGATTTAAATCTCTTATCCAATTCCACAGAAGAAGTCATAAAAAAGTTTCTAGCCGCTACTAAGGTTGAATGCATGGCATTAGGAGCACTTGCTGCCTATGTCCTATTCAAAAAGAAGACTAAAATTCTTAAACTCATTTATTCTGATTTGGTCTTTTACAGCGCTCTTACCTCGATTCCTATGCTCATTTATTGCACACCTGCTTTTGTTCAGGATGCTCAACACCTGGCTATGTCTATTTCCTTCTTGATCATTATACTAAATCTATCTACAAATAACAAGTACTCTCAATTTCTGGAGAAAAAAGCTTTTTCATTCTTAGGCAAAATTTCTTATGGTATATATATGTACCATTTCGTAATCTGTACTGTAGTCATTAAAAGCTTTATAATTTTAAACATCCCATACAACTCATGGAGCCAATCGCTAATCTATTTATTGATTATTAGCTTCACTATATTAATCTCATGGCTGTCGTATGAATACCTAGAGAAAGGGTTTCTCAGGTTAAAGACTACATATCAAAGAGTTAAAAGCACGAGCTAACAAAAGCTTTACCGGTATGACTACACTGCAAAAACCAATATTATCTGAACGAGCGATTGATTTTTTGCTGGTGATTTCTATATTCTTCAATTCTTACGTGATTACAAAATCTCCCGCGGAAATATATTTGAGCTATATCCCTATTTTCCTCCTACTTCCAATTTTCGTTATGAAGTATGGTGTATCTAGAATCATTTTAAAAATATTTATCCCACTCACAGTCATGGGAGTAATTTACATTCAGCTAGGAGATAATACATGGAGCCAATTTCTTAAGATAAGCATCGGTTTTTTCACCTCTCTTCTCTTCTTTCACCTCATTTTAGAGCACTATAAATTCAACTTAGAGAGGCTTTTTACAATTTACATGTCTGCATGTTACATATTTGCTATCATAGGAATAGTGCAGTTTGTTGCGTGGCACCTTGGGATTACACCGCTTTATAGGTTTAACTGGATACTAAATAAATGGTCCTTATCTCCTGGCGGTCTAGGAATTCGGGTAAATAGTATTTTTTCGGAACCCTCTTATGTAGCAGCCAGTTTAGCTCCAGCAATGTTTGTTTCGCTTTACAACATCACTACCAACTCTTCACTATTTCTGACTAAGAAAAAGTGTATCGTAATAATTCTAATGTATTTCTTGTCATTTTCATCTCTAGGAATTTTCGCTTTCTTCATAGCCCTAATTTTTCTACTCGTAAGAAAGGGGTTTATCACCGCAGCGGTATTTGTAGGGCCAGTGACAGCACTAGCTTTTTTCTTGGTGTACAACACCATAGATGAGTTTAAAGAGAGAGCTGACGGAACTTTTGAGATTTTTTCTAATCAGAATATTTATAATTATGACATCCACGGCTCAAGCTTTGTCCTCTACAATAATTATCACGTAGCCACTACTAATTTCTTAAAAAACCCTCTATTCGGATCTGGTATAGGCTCACACCTCATAGCCTTTGATAAATATTCTCTTACCAATCAAATTGGGGTAGTAGACATAGAGTTTAATTCTGCAGACGCCAATTCTATGTTTTTAAGACTCCTCTCAGAAACAGGGATTTTTGGAACAGGATTTTTTCTGTTCTTTCTAATTAAAAATTACATCCCCAGAAAAAAAGCCCTAAATGAAGAATATTGGCTCATCTCAGTAGGCTGCTTAATTATCATTATTGTGCATCTAGTTCGACAAGGACACTACTTTTATAATGGGTTTCCTTTTTTCATCTGGTTATACTATTACGCCTCGAAGATTTCTCAAGAAAAACTGAACTTAGCGAATGAAAAATAAAAAGCCAATCGTCTTTCTCTATTCAGAATTAGCAGAATATATATTAGCCTGCATAGCTGTCTTAGCTGCCAAACACCCAAATATTCATATCGTAAAGTGGCCTACCAACAGCGAGGCTCCTTTTCAGTTCCGTAAACTAGAAGGCGTAAGCATATACAACCGAGAAGACTATAACTCTTCCCAGTTAATGGAATTATTAGAAGAACTAAACCCATCTCTAATTATCAGCTCAGGGTGGATGGATAAAGGATATATAAACTGCTGTAAACACTTTTATGGGCGTTGCAATACAGTTTTAACATTAGACAATCACTGGCAAGGTGATCTCAAGCAAATACTAAAAACTAAGATCGCTAAGCACTACTTCAAGAAAATATTCTCGGCCGCTTGGATACCTGGAGAGCCACAGGTAGAATTCATCCAAAAGCTCGGCTTTAAAAACTATAAAACTGGATTCTACTGCGCTGATTTGAATTTATTTAAATCAAACCCCTCGAAGAGAGTAAACAGAAAATTATTATTTATAGGAAGGTATTTAGAATTCAAAGGAATCTATGAACTTTGGGATGCCTTTGTTAGATTAAAATCTAACCAGCACTCCGAGTGGGAACTTCACTGTGCGGGAAATGGAGATTTATGGGAGAACAGAGCCCTACATGAGAGTATCGTTCATCATGGGTTTCTACAACCTGCTGAACTTGCCGAATTAGTAAATGAGTGTGATGCCTTCGTTTTACCGAGCCACAAGGAGCCTTGGGGAGTAGTCGTTCATGAAATGGCTGCATCTGGATTAGTTCTCTTATGTTCAGATAAAATAGGGGCCGCTACATCATTTTTAGAAGAGGGTGAAAATGGATTTACCTTTAAACATAAGAATTCAGAATCTATCTATAAAGCCATAACCAAATTCACAGAATTGGAAGATTCAGAAATACTCAAAATGGGGAGTCACAGTCTTAAAATGGCTCAGAAAATTACTCCTGAAAAGTGGGCGCAAACAGCACTAGAATTGATCGATTAAATAACTCGCTATTCTGATTGTCTTTTTTACCTTTACAGTGTAACAAATGTGCGGAATAAACGGAATACTCGGATTAGAATCTATTGAGAACCCAAAAGGGGTCATTCAATCTATGAATGCTAAACTAGCCCATAGAGGGCCAGATAACGATGGCATATACACTGATGACGCTGTAGCTCTAGGCCACAGAAGATTAAGCATTATAGACACTTCAGATGCCTCTAACCAACCCTACTATTCGACTGATGGGAACCTAGTTTTTATTTTCAACGGAGAAGTTTATAATTTCGAAGAGCTCAGAAAAGAAATTGGCACCAGCTATAGTTTTTCTACTTCATCAGATACTGAAGTTGTTCTTGCAGCTTATGCCAAATGGGGCATCGATTTTTTATCTAAACTTAACGGGATGTTCAGCTTGGCTATTTGGGATAAAACCAAAAAACAGCTGATCATCGCTCGAGATAGATTAGGAATAAAACCGCTTTACTATTCAGAAACAGATGATTCTTTCATTTTTAGCAGCGAATTAAGAGCTCTACTCGAATCTGGCTTAATCAAAAGAAAACTAGATAGAAATAACCTGATTGAATACTTGAGATACCAAACTGTTCATACTCCTAGAACACTCATAGAGAATGTTCATTCCATTCCAGCAGGTCATTATTTAGTACTAAATGACAACGAGAGAATTCTAAGTAAATATTGGGAAATTTCAGAACCTAAAAGCTTCGGGAATCTAAAAGATGAAACTCAAGTAAAAACGAAAATAAAGTCTCTTCTTAAGTCTAGTGTTAATTACAGGATGAGGGCTGACGTGCCTTACGGAGCATTTCTTAGTGGAGGGATTGATAGCTCTGCTATAGTTGGACTTATGTCTGAAGACAGTGACATGCCCGTTTCAACATTCTCTGTTGTTTTCAATGAAAGAGAGTTCTCTGAAGCGCCTTATGCAGAATTAATTGCCAAAAAATTTAAAACCAATCACCACGAAATTCTCTTAACTGCAGATGACTTCTTAAAGGAAATACCGAATGCGCTCAAGTCAATGGATTTCCCTAGTGGAGATGGACCTAATACTTACCTGGTTTCTAAAGTCACTAAAGCCTCTGGCATTACCATGGCCTTATCTGGCTTAGGTGGAGATGAACTTTTTGCTGGATATCCTATCTTCAAAAGAAGCATGCAGCTCAATCAAAACATGTGGCTTAAGAGTTTTGCTGGTGTTTTTAGAAATGCCGCTGGAAGTATGCTAAAGGCCCTTAAACCAAGTGTAGCTAGTTATAAAATGGCCGATGTTTTAGGACAGGAATACATTGACTTGCCCCACTCCTATTCTGTAAATCGAAAAGTCCTGTTTGACAGAGAAATAAACTCCTTGTTAACTTATTCTGAAAAGACGGCTAACCCTTTGTTATCGCATTGCAAAGCGCTAGATATTTCAGCAGATAAGAATGGCTTAGAAGTTATTAGTAAGGTTTCTATTATGGAAATCACCACATATATGCAAAATATCTTACTTCGTGATTCTGATCAAATGAGTATGGCTCATGCGCTAGAAGTAAGAGTGCCTTTCTTGGACCATAGACTAGTTGAATACGCTTTAATGCTGGATGACAAAATGAAGTATCCACACACACCCAAACGATTACTGGTCGAATCATTGGGAGACTTACTTCCAGATGAAATAGTAAATCGTCCTAAAATGGGTTTCACCTTTCCATGGGAAAGTTGGATAAAAGGAGAATTAAAGGATTATTGCGAAGCACATTTAAACAATTTAGGAAAAAGAGATTGTTTCAACTCACAAGGCGTTTCTTCCCTATGGAATCGCTTTTTAAAAGGAGATAAGCTTATTAGCTGGTCTCGGGTATGGCATTTAATAGTTTTAGAAAATTGGCTTGCAGCGAATGGAATCGACTCATAAGAAGAAGATTTTAATATTCATAGATTGGTATCGTCCAGCATACTTAGCAGGCGGCCCTATTCAGTCTGTTTTTAATATGGTTAATGCATTAGAAAAGGATTACTTCTTTTATATATGTACGTCTAATTCTGACATTGGCAGCGGAAATGAATTGGTGGGTATAACTCCCAATAAATGGCTAAAAAGCTCCTCGAATTCTGAAGTAATCTATCTATCTGCAGAAAACAGAACTAAAAAAACTTTCCTCTCTATTTTAAAGATTCAAGAATTCGAGAGTATCTATTTCAACAGTCTATTTTCATTTAAATTCAGTCTTTTACCCTTATTTCTGGCTAAAAACTTAAACACTGGATCGAAGCTGATTTTAGCTCCCCGAGGAATGTTAGGGTCTGGTTCTTTGAAATTAAAAAAAACGAAAAAGAAAATCTTTCTGTTTATAGCTAAAAGCTTGAGATTATTCGAGGGTATTACGTGGCATGTTTCTTCTGAATTAGAAAAAAAAGAGGTTCTATCTGCTTTTGGAAATTCCGTAAATATTCACATTGCTCAAAATCTTCCTAGTCAATCCGAAAACGGGTATGTAAAAAGAAAAAAAGAAAAAAACGAACTTAACTTATTCTATATTTCTCGAATTTCCGAAGTGAAAAACCTAAAGCATTCATTAAGCATTTTAGACAGTGATTTTCAAGGTGAAATCACTTATAGTATTTATGGCCCTATCGAAGATAAGGAGTATTGGGAGCAGTGTAGGTCTATTATCTCTGGTCTACCTAATAACATTAGTGTTACTCACCACGGGAGCATCAACCCAAGAGACGTTCAATCAACTTTAAATAAGCATCACTTTCTTTTCTTAACTACACAAAACGAAAACTTTGGTCACTCAATAGTAGAGTCATTTCTTTCTTCAAAACCCGTAATTATTTCTGACAGAACTCCCTGGTTAAATCTCGAGGAAAAAGAAATCGGCTGGGACATATCTTTGACAGATCTGAAAAAATTTAGAAACGCTATTAAACAATGCCTAGAAATGTCTCAAAAAGAATATGACCGATGGAGTGAAAATGCTTTTATCTTTGGAAATTCCACTTCGAAGAATAAGGAGGCTTTAGAGTATAATCGCCTTTTGTTCTCGAACACTATTTAATACCACAATGAATAAAGAAGTTGACTTATCCACTTTTGAGAATAAAGATTTTGATTCTGGAGGTGCGTTCAAAAGGATAATTTGGTACTATGTAAACATCCTTATTTTTAAGTCTAGTCTAGTACCGCTATATGGTCTAAAAAGAAGCTTACTCAAGATGTTCGGTGCCAATATTGGTGCCCGCGTAGTAATTAAGCCAAGTGTTAACATTAAGTATCCATGGAAATTAACCATTGGGGCTAATACGTGGATTGGAGAGAATGTATGGATAGACAACCTTGAGCTAGTTACGATTGGTGAAAATTGCTGCATTTCCCAAGGAGCACTTTTACTCTGTGGAAATCATAATTTTTCAACTTCAACTTTTGATTTAATAGCTAAACCAATCGTTCTAGAAAATGGAGTTTGGATTGGCGCTAAATCAATCGTGTCAGGAGGTGTAACTTGTTTTTCTCATAGCATTCTATCTATTCAGTCTGCCACTAGCAAGAACCTGAAGCCATTTTGTATTTATAGAGGCAATCCTGCAGTAGAAATTAAAGAAAGAAAAGTCCAGTGAAAGTCTCGATAATTACGATTTGCTACAATAGTCAAGAAACTCTTGAAGATACTATTAAATCTGTCCTAGCACAAGATTATAGTGATATTGAATATATCATTATTGATGGCGCTTCCAAAGATAACACTCCAAAAATAATAGAGAAGTATAAGAACTCTATATCTCACGTCACATCTGAACCAGACAAAGGTATTTATGACGCCATGAATAAGGGGGTTAAAAAAGCCAGTGGAGACCTTGTTGGTATTCTAAATTCTGATGACTTTTACGCCAACAATTCTGTGATTTCTAACATAGTCGCTGCTATAAATAAGAACAATTCTGATTCTATTTATGCTGACTTAGTTTATGTAGATAGGCTGAACCCGAAGAAAATAATAAGAACTTGGAAGTCTGGCGAATACAAACACAATTTATTTCTAAAAGGATGGATGCCACCTCACCCAACATTCTTTGTTAAAAAATGGGTTTATGAGAAGTACGGGGAATACAACACCTCATTAAAGTCTGCAGCCGATTACGAATTCATGTTGAGAGTGCTCCACAAGCAAGGCATATCTACTTCCTACCTCCATGAAACAATAACACTTATGAGAACTGGAGGAGAGAGTAATGTAAGTCTTAGCAATAGACTCCGAGCTAACAGAGAAGACAGAAAGGCCTGGAAATTAAATGGCCTCAAACCCAACTTATTCACACTAATCAGA